>JGI20198J14950_1000250_pt1 | contig 7469 bp, 10 predicted proteins | sample NGESurshal092012_6_FD_14950 | JGI IMG/M metagenome (IMG submission 14950) | reverse complement strand
GCCTGCCGAACAGCCGGGACCGGCTGGTGTAGATCCAACAGTCGCACAGCCGGCAGCCGGTGCCGGCCTCGGGGCCGGTTCCGGTGCCGTCACGGTGCGCGGTGCGCAGGTGCCGGCAGCTGGGTTCGGCACAGGGCCGGTCGACCACGGTCTTCGGTTCCTTGATGTGGTTCACGTCGGTGCCCCCGGCCGGACGGGTTTCCGGCGCGCCGTGCAGCGCGCGTTTACCGCCCAGAGGTAGCACGGTCCGCGCCTCGGGTGGGGGTGACGAGAGCCGTTGGTCCCCGATCCGTGCGCCGTTAGGAGCCTGTGGCGGTCGGAGCCGCTGTTCTCGCGCGGCAGTCGGTGATCGCTCAGCGAGAAAACGCGTTCCACCGGGGCGGTGGCCACCAGTTCGTCGGAGAAAAACGCGAAGAATCGTGCGGTATTTCTTGCCCCGTCCCCATGGCACGATTCTACTTCTACCGAAACACGGTGGAAGCTGGGCGACCGGCACCATTCCTTTGTTTTGCGATCGGGCGGGTACTCGACAAGGTGACGCCGGTCCACGAAACTTCTCGATAGAGACGCACCGTCACGGCGCGCAACGGAGAAAACCAACTCCAGCTGGGCATGATCGGGAAGGTGGTCACGGCCGATCTCCAATGAACATTCCGTTGCGCCACACTGGGTCCATGACGGCCACAACCAATGCCTTGCCCGGTCAGAGCTCGCCGAACGCGGTGCCGGCCCCGCTCGCGGTGGAACTGCGCGGAGTGCACAAGAGTTTCGGTTCGGTCCAGGCGGTCGACGGAATCGACTTGAGTATCGCGTCGGGGGAGATTGTCGCCTTTCTCGGTCCGAACGGCGCCGGCAAGACGTCGACGATCGACGTGATCCTGGGTCTGTCGCGACCGAACGCCGGCGAGGTTCTCGTGTTGGGAATGACCCCGCACCAGGCGATCGCCAGGGGATTGGTGTCCGCGGTGCTGCAGACCGGCGGCCTGCTCAAGGACCTCACGGTCGAGGAAACCGCCCGGTACACCGCGAGCCTGTTCACCCAGCCCAGGCCGGTGAGGGAGGTGCTGGACCGAGCCGGGATCACCGCCATCGGCGACCGCAAGGTCGGAAAATGCTCCGGCGGAGAACAGCAGCGCCTGCGGTTCGCGATGGCCCTGTTGTCCGATCCGGAATTGCTGATCCTGGACGAGCCGACCACGGGGATGGACGTCGAGGGCCGACGCAGCTTCTGGTCGGCGATCCGTCAGGACGCCGACCGTGGCCGCACGGTGCTGTTCGCCACCCACTACCTGGAGGAGGCTGACGATTACTCGGACCGGATCGTCCTGATCAGGCACGGGAAGATCGTCGCGGACGGTACCGCCGCGCAGATCAAGGCCACGGCAGCCGGGCGCACCGTGCGGGCCACCCTGCCCGGCGCCGACCGGACCGCACTCTCGACGATCCCCGGCTTCGACCACGTCGAGGTCAACGGCGACACGGTGCTGGTGCACACCGGCCAATCCGACGCGGTGGCCAGATACCTGCTGACGACCTCGGCAGCGCACGATCTGGAGATCACCGCTCGCGCCCTCGAGGACGCCTTCATCGCGCTGACCAGCGACGATGCCGAGACCGGTCTCCAAGGAGTGTCATGAGCACCGCCGGACGCCCGATTCCTGACCTCACCACCCGCCGCGCACCGGGTCTGGGTGGATTCAACATGACGATCCTGACCCTCGAGGTACGCCGACTGCTGCGCAACCGGCGCACCCTGATCTTCTCGATCGTCCTGCCTGTCGTCTTCTTCCTGATCTTCGGGCTGAACCCGCAGTACGCCGATGAGAGTGTGGGAAACGGCAACGTCTCGGCCTACGTGATGATCAGTATGGCGCTGTACGGCGCGATCCTGGCGACCACCAGCGGCGGTGCCATGGTGTCGACGGAACGCGCCGCCGGCTGGAGCCGGCAGTTGCGGCTGACCCCGCTGTCCCCGTTCGCCTATGTCGTCATCAAGATGCTGACCGCATTGGTCCTCGGGCTCGGCTCGGTGGTCGCCGTCTATGCCACCGGCCTGATCACCGGCAAACCCTCGATGTCGGTGCAGCTGTGGATCATCACCGGGCTCTGCGTGTGGATCGGCTCGCTGGTGTTCGCGGCGTTCGGGCTGTTCATGGGCTACCTGCTGCCCACCGAGAACGTCATGCAGATCCTGTCCTTCGCGCTGGTGCTGTTCGCCTTCGGCGGCGGCCTCTTCGTCCCACTCGATCAGATGAGCGAGTTGTTCCAAGACATCGCGGTGTACACGCCGCTGTACGGCCTGAACGAACTGGTCCACGCGCCGCTGACCGGCCAAGCGCCTACGGTCACCGACGTGGTGAACGTGCTGGCCTGGTTGGCGATCTTCACCGGCGGCGCCATCTGGCGTTTCCGCCGGGACACCGCCCGGGTCTGAACCTCGGGAACGTAAGGACGAAGCCCGGCTCGCGGTCGTCGACAGCTGGGTCCGGCCCTGGCCAGTCCGCCTGGAGTAGGTTTGCTCGTGCCCATTGAGGATTTCCCCCGCTACCCGTTGACCTTCGGCCCCAGCCCGATCCATCCCTTGGACCGGCTGACCGAGCACCTCGGCGGGGCGAAGATCTGGGCCAAACGCGAGGACGTCAACTCCGGCCTGGCCTACGGCGGCAACAAGACCCGCAAACTCGAGTACCTCATCCCGGATGCGCTCGCCCTGGGGGCGGACACGCTGGTGTCCATCGGCGGTGTCCAGTCCAACCACACCCGGCAGGTCGCTGCCGTCGCGGCCAAGCTCGGCCTGAAAGCCGTGCTGGTGCAGGAACGGTGGGTGGACTGGCCCGATCCGGTCAACGACAAGGTCGGGAACATCCTGCTGTCCCGGATCATGGGGGCGGACCTCCGGCTCGACCCGTCGGGCTTCGGCATCGAGTTCAAGGACAGCTGGCAGCAGGCCCTCGAGGACGTCAAGAGGGCCGGCGGCACCCCGTATGCGATCCCGGCGGGCGCCTCGGACCACCCGCTCGGCGGCCTCGGTTTCGCCAACTGGGCCTACGAGTTGCAAGAGCAGGAGCGCGATCTCGGGGTCTTCTTCGACACGATCGTGGTCTGCAGCGTGACCGGCTCGTCGCACGCCGGCATCATCGCCGGCTGCGCCGGCCTGGAAAGGTCGCGCCGGGTGATCGGCATCGACGCCACCCGCGAAGATCGACGCCACCCGCGAGCAGGTGGAGCGGATCGCCCGGAGCACCGCCGCACTGATCGGGCTCGGTCGGGAGCTGCGCGATGACGAGATCACCGTGCTCGACGGATGGGCGGGAGATTTCTACGGCGTCCCGGTGCGGTCGACGGTCGATGCCATCACCCTGACCGGGCGGCTGGAGGGCATGATCATCGACCCGGTGTACGAGGGGAAGTCGATGGCCGGGCTGATCGATCTGGTGCGCAGCGGCGACATCGACAAGGACTCGACCGTGCTGTATGTGCACCTCGGTGGCCAGCCGGCGCTGAACGCCTACAGCGGCATCTTCGACGGCATCTTCGACGGCATCTTCGACGGCATCTTCGACGTCGCCTTCGACGGCAACGTCGACTGAACACGGCAACGTCGACTGAGCGGCAACGTCGACTGAACAAGGAGGGTCTTTCATCCAGCCCAGGTGATGCCCGGACCGGGGCCCGGCTCCCAGAATGATGATCATGTGTCTCTTCCTGATCCTGCTGGCATTCGGACCCAGGACGGCCATCGCGATCTGGTGGCTGGTCGAGCCCCTGCGCTGGAGCGCCACCTTCGGGTCGTTCTTCCTGCCGCTCCTGGGATTCCTGTTCATCCCCTGGACCACGCTGATGTACGTCCTGGTCGCACCGAACGGCGTCAACGGTCTGGATTACCTCTGGCTGGGCCTGGCGGTTGTCGCCGACCTCGCCAGCTACAGCGCGGGTGGGGTCTACGGCAGGCGGCGCGGCGTGAGCGGTGGGGTCAGCTCAGCCTGACCCCCAAGCAAGGCGATCAGGTGACGGGAACGACGGACTCCTCGTCGTCACGCACCCCGAGCCGTGCAGCCGCGGTCTCTCGTCCCCGCCCCACCGGGACGAGACCGACAGCGGCGCCGAGCCCACCGAGGGGCATGTTCCCGTAAGTCGTCTCGATGTTCGCGGTGGGCACTCGGTAGGTCTCGTGCCAGATGCCGACCCCACCGGACCCACCAACGGTGCGGTTGAACTTCCGCCAGGGTTCCAGGTGCGGATCGTCCTTGTCCCGGGCGAAGCGCTCCAGATCGGCGAAGGACCGCCAGTACTGGACCAGGATCGGAGCCGGTAGCAGGGCCTGCCGGTAGCCGAGCAAACCCTTCTCGGGATGACGCTGCAGGTAGCTCAGCATCCGGGGCATGGCCACGAACACCGGCTACCATTTCGCCGGCTTCCAGGGCTTGTTGATCCGCATGCCGATCAGGAAAACCACGATCTCGTCGCCCGCATTGCTGAGGTCGGCCATATGCCGCCCGTTGCGCACCTGTGCCACACGCACTCCTGGGGTTTGTGCCGATTCACCCGCGTCACCCACGGTCCCGCGAGCGGCAGTACCCGTCAGTGCTCCTCGCCGCATCCGTTGTCAACAGCCGCTACCAACAGGCGTTACCAACCGCGCTCACCAGCCTCGAGCGCGCCATTCCGCCAGGTGCGGCCGCTCGGCGCCGAGGGTGGTGTCGTCGCCATGGCCGGGATAGACCCAGGTGTCGTCCGGTAGTACCCCGAACACCCGGCTCTCCAGATCATCCATCAGAGACGAGAAGTTCCGTGGGGTACCGGTTTTGCCGGGGCCGCCGGGGAACAGCGAGTCACCCGTGAACAGGTGCGGGTGCCCGGTGGGGTCGCGGTAGAGCAGTGCGACCGAGCCGGGGGTGTGCCCGCGCAGCGCGATCACTTCGAGCGTGCAATCACCGAGCGGAACGGTGTCACCCTGGTCGAGGGGGACGTCCGTCGGCACCGGCAGTTCAGCCGCATCGGCCGCACCGGCGTAGAGGTTCGCGCCGGTCTGCCCGGCCACCGCACCCAGCGCCTGCCAATGATCGAAGTGCGAGTGGGTGGTGACGATACTGCGCAGCCGCGGCCGGTCGGGGCCGTCGCCGAGCAGATCGCTGATCCGCTGGTTGTCGTTGGCCGCGTCGATCAGCAACCCGTCGCCGGTGTCCCGGCAGACCAGCAGGTAGGTGTTGTTGTCCATCGGGCCGACCGACAGCTTGGTGATCGTGATCTCGGGCAGCCCGCGGGTGGCCGGAGCCCCCTGCTGGTCGACGTGGCCGGTGTACTCGCTCATGCCCGACACCGTAGCGAGGCCGGGCCGCACCCGCCCACAGTTGTCACAGTCGTGTCACTGTCGCCACCGCTGGGGGCGACCTCACCACGACGGCAGTTCCGGCAGCGAGCCCGCGACCCGCAACGCTGTTCCGTCCTGGCGCCCGGACAGCCAGCCCACCAGGTCGACCGCGCTGCCGGCGACCCGAGGGCCGCCGTCGCCGATGACGACCGGATCGGCGCCGTCCGGCTCGAGCACCATGTCGCCGACCGCGCGGGTGCGAACGTAGGAGCGCAGCAGGGCCTGCAACAACTCGAGGGCCCGCTCGTCGTCCAGCAGCGCGAGCCCACCGTCGGCGCCGAGATCGTGGTGGTGCAGTTCCACCTCGCCGAGCCTGGCGGCCATGATCACGTCCGCGGTCGTGGGGCCGCCGCGACCGAGATCGACGGTGGCGCTCCAGGTCTGCGCCGGCGTCGCGGCCAGCTGGTCGGCCAATTGCCGCACCGCGGCCGCGAAATCGGCGGCGATGGCGGCGGTGTCGCGCTGCGCGCCGGACTCGATACCCGCGATCCGCGCTTCGGGGGAGGGGTAGGGCGTGCGCAGTTCGCCGACGGCGAGCCCGTCCAGCACGTTGCGGAAGCCGTCGGCGTTGCGCGCCAGGTGGCTGACCACGTGGCCGATCGTCCAGTCCGGCAACAGCGACGGCGCGGCGAAGGCGTCCGGTCCGGTGCTGCGGACGGTGTCAACCGCGGCGATCAATCGGGCGGTCGCGTCGTTGACGGCGGCGATGGCGTCAGCCGGGTCAGTCTGCAGTGTCGGCGAGTGCGAATCGTTGGCCACCTGCCCATCTTGCTGAACTGCCGCCGGTCGTGCCGACCCGGGTCCCCGAAAGCGGGCAGGGCTTCACCGCGCACAGGAAACGGTCGGAGCCACTCGGCGAACACTGTTCCGCCGGCCGTCCACCCGACGGAACAGAAGCGGAAAGCGGGCGACCGAAGGTGGTCAGTGAAATCCACTTCGGGTCCACAAGGTAGCCATGAGGCGGCCATGGATCACCCACCTCCGACGGATTGCGCTGACTGCTCATTTGATGACAAGGAGAGCCACCTCGGCGTGTCGCTCCTGCACGGTCGAGTGAATGTGCCGTCATTTCAGTCATACTTCGGGCGGACCACCGCAAGAAAGTGAACAGATACCAGACCACGGGGTGGGCGGCCTCGGATGATGTTCTGGCAATTCCGGTGCGCCATCCAACGAACGGTCGGATTGTGGCGATGCAGAGACGGATCTTGGTGCTGGGTGCCGGGTTTCTGGGTGCCGCGATCACCCGAACCCTCATCGACGACGGCTACTCTGTCTCGGTTCTCACCCGGGCTACCCCGGGTGCCTTTACGGCACAACAACTTCAGCGCGCGAGAGTCGTCGTCGGTGATGTCGGAGATTGGCGGGTCGCGAGCGGCCTGATTCCGGAGAACGACCACGTGGTCTACGCGGTAGGAGGATCCTCGCCGGCGGACTCCGATCTCGACCCGGCGAACGACGCGGCCACGGTGCTGGCTCCACTGGTTCGGGTCCTCGAACTCCTTCGACAGCGCCCGCACGCCGCGATCACCTATCTGTCCTCGGGTGGCACGCGGGTGGCACGGTCTACGGCATCGCCGATTTTATCCCGACCAGGGAGGATGTCGCACACGGCCGATGAGTTCCTACGGAATCCTGAAGTTGACCGCTGAACGTTACCTCGGAATGTATGCGCGGAATTTCGGTCTGGCCGTACGGGTTCTGCGGATCGCGAATGTTCATGGACCGGGGCAACCTGCCACGCGCGGCCAAGGGGTGGTGAGCCATCTGTTCCGCTGCGCAATCACCGGGTGCCCACTTCCGTTGTTCGGCTCCCCGGCGAGCGTCCGTGACTACCAATACGTGGACGACGCGGCCCGTGTTGTGGCGGACTTGCTCCGTGCTCGACGACGTGCCGTGGCCGCTGAATGTCGGCACCGGTCTGGGCCACACCGTCAAGGAAGTCGCGGACATCATCACCGGCGTCACGACCTTGCCGATCGACATCGAACCGCTCCAGGAGCGGATGTTCGATGTCACCGACAAAGTTCTCGACTGTTCGGCGCTGGTCGGGCTCGTTGATCTTGCGAGCAGTCCCCCCATTTCGAGCCGCGCCGGC
>JGI20198J14950_1000229_pt1 | contig 7850 bp, 7 predicted proteins | sample NGESurshal092012_6_FD_14950 | JGI IMG/M metagenome (IMG submission 14950) | reverse complement strand
ATCGACGCATGATCAACGCACGTCGGTTCCCATCAGCGCAGACACGCCGACAAGATCACGATAAGCGGACTGTAGTACTATGCCCTGACGGGATCGGACACGGAGCCGTTGTCCGAGCGCCGGTCGAGCAGGGTGCGCTTGGTCAGCTGGACGCCCGCTGCATCGTCTCCAGAACAGCGCCGGTCACGGCATCGGCCCCGGTGTCACTGAACAGGATCGTGTAATGGTTGACGCCCGCGACCTCCCGGACCTCCAGGCCGGGCAGCTGATCCTGCCAATAGCGGATCCGGTCCGGGGGATAGAGCCCGGGCTCGTCGTTGAAGAATCCCCTGGGTGACCCCAGCAGGATGATCGGCGACGGGAGTGCGGCCACCGCCTCCAGCATCGCCGGCGTCCCATATTGGTCCGGGATGTCCCCCGTCATCGCTTCGACCGTTGTGGAGGGCCGGAACTCGGGGGCGGTACCGGTGAGGTCGTAGTCGACGTAATCGGTGACGGCCTTGTTCCATGAGTCGACGAACGCCGGGTGGACGCGCCAGAACTGTTGGTAAGTCTCATGATCCGGGAATGTCATCGTCAGCCGATCGGCGGCGGGACCGAGCGCGGCGATGAGCGAGTCCGTCGTAAGACCTTCGGGCATCGGAAGCGTCAATCCGCCGTCGACCAGCAGCACGCCACCGGTGCGCCCCGAATGCCGATGGGCGAACATCACGGCCACGAAACCGCCCATCGAGTGACCCACCACCATCGCTCTGGGGATCGCCAGGAAGTCCAGCACGTTCGCGAGATCGTCCGCGTGCTGGGACATCCCGAACGGGCCGGGCAAGGCATTCGACCTGCCGCGACCCCGCAGATCGGGCGCGACGATCCGGAAACCCGGCAGCCGCTCGGCCACCATGTCCCAGCAGCGGTGCGACGCCGTCACCCCATGGAGGGCGACAATCGTGGGGACATCGGCAGTGGGTGGACCGGCACCCTCGGTCGCCTCTGGCTCCCAGACACCCACCCGCAGGTTCCCCCCGCGGACCGGGACGTCGACGGTGCGATAGACCTGTGCGGTGCTCATCGGACGGACCCAGCGATTCTTGGCGCAGTCATAGGACAAACGGTATCCGGTGGCTCGATCCGATCCGATGGTCGACTGTGTGAGCCTCACGATCAGGCCGGGCGCAGTTCGGCCAGAATGCGCCGACCGACAATGCGCTCGGTGTGCGGCAACCTGACCCGCAGCACAGACGCCTAGTGGGGCGGATCCATCGGATCCGCCCCACTGTTCACTGCGGTCGTGCAGTGCTCTGCGTCAACGCACCGTCACTTGACGGTGGCCCTGGCGCCGGCCTCCTCCAGCTTGGCCTTGGCCGCCTCGGCGGCCTCCTTGGGAGCCTTCTCCAGGATGGCCTTGGGGGCGGCGTCGACCAGGTCCTTGGCTTCCTTCAGGCCGAGACCCGAGACCAGCTCGCGGACGGCCTTGATGACCTGGACCTTCTTCTCGCCGGCAGCCTCGAGGATGACGTCGAACTCGTCCTGCTCCTCGACGGCCTCGGCCGGGGCGGCACCCGCGGCACCGCCGGCAGCGGCGACGGCGACCGGAGCGGCCGCGGTCACGCCGAAGGTCTCCTCGAACTGCTTCACGAACTCGGACAGCTCGATGAGGGTGAGCTCCTTGAAGGCGTCGAGCAGCTCGTCGGTGGTCAGTTTCGCCATGATGGGCGTCCTTTCACATCTGTTGCCCGGCCGCGGTGCGCGGCGTGACGGGCGGTTTGCTTCCGGGTGGGAGATCGGTTCAGGGCCTGAATCGATCGGGCACCGACCGGTGGTGCCGGTCGGATCAGGCCTCTGGGGCCGCGTCCTTGTCGGTGCGGTCACCGGCGAATGAGTCGGTGGCATCGGCCGGGACATCGACGACGGCCTCGTCGGCGATTTCGTCAGCGACCTCGTCGGCGATTTCGTCAGCGATTTCGTCAGCGACCTCGTCGGCGATTTCGTCGGCGATTTCGTCAGCGATTTCGTCAGCGATTTCGTCAGCGGCGGTCTCGATGACCGCGATCTCCTCGGCCGCAGCCTCAATGACCTCGGCCTCTTCGGCAGCCGCCTCTTCGACGACCTCCTCGACGATTTCGTCGGCGGCCGTCTCGATGACCGCGATCTCCTCGGCCGCAGCCTCAATGACCTCGGCCTCTTCGGCAGCCGCCTCTTCGACGACCTCCTCGACAACGGCGGCCTCGTCGGCCGGACTGTCGCCGGAGACCGCTTCGGCTTCCAGGGTCTCTTCGGCCACCGCTTCGATGGTGGTGACCTCTTCGACCGCGGCCTGGACCACGGCGGCCTCGAGAACGGCCGCGTCCTCCGCGACGGCCTCGACGACAGCCTCCTCGGCGGCCTCCAGGACCATCGCTTCGGCGGCGACCTCTTCGGCGACCTCTTCGACGGCGGCCTCTTCGACGGCCTCCAGGACCATCGCTTCGACGGCGGCCTCTTCGACGGCCTCCAGGACCATCGCTTCGGCGGCGACCTCTTCGACGGCGGCCTCGACCACAGCTGCCTCGGCAGCCACCTCGAGGGTCTCGCCGTCAGCGACCCGCTTGTCCTGCAATGCGGCGGCCAGCCTGGCCACCTGCGACGGCAGGGCATTCAGCACGTAGGCCGCCTTGGTCAGCGTGCCCAGCATGGCGCCGGCCAGCTTGCCCAGCAGCACCTCGCGAGATTCCAGATCGGCGAGCTTGTTGACTTCGCCGGGCTCGATCGGCCGACCGTCGAGCAGACCACCCTTGATCACCAGCAGCGGGTGGGTCTTGGCGAAGTCGCGCAGCGCCTTCGCGGCATCCACCGGCTCGCCGCTGATGAACGCGACCGCGGTCGGTCCGACGAACAGGTCGTCCAGACCCTCCACACCGGCGTCGGCGGCAGCCCGCTTGACCAGGGTGTTCTTCGCGACTCTGTAGGCGGTGTCCTTACCGAGCGAACGGCGGAGTTCGGTGAGCTGCGCCATCGTGAGACCGCGGTACTCGGTGATGACCGCAGCACTGGCGCTGCGGAACCGGTCCGTGATCTCGGCGACCGTGGCAACCTTGTCGGTCTTTGCCATGCGTCGCCTCCTTCCTGACATCTGTCGGTTCGGCGTGGCCATCGCCACGCCGTCCACCGCAGGGATCGGCGAGTTGGCAGGACCGGAAGATGACGAACGCCCCGCGCGCATGGGCACGGGGCGTGACGGTGGGCGACCGGAAAACCGGTGGCCGGGTCTGACCTCGTCCTCCTGCGCGGGCCGCCCGGATGTCATCCGGAACCTTCACCCGCGCGTGCGGGAGCCGACGGTCTTCGGTGGATCGCCCCCCAGCCTACGGGAACCATCCGAGCGCCAGCAAATCATTCCCCGCCGCAGCCGCGGAGATCCCATCCGACTCGTCCGGCGTTCGGACCAACAACGGATCCCCACTCGATGACGCCCGGAACCCAGGCACGGTTCGGGGGTCAGCGTTCAGCTGTCCAACGTTCAGCTGTCCAGCGTTCAGCTGTCCAACGTTCAGCTGTCCAACGTTCAGCTGTCCAACGTTCAGCTGTCCAGCGTTCAGCTGTCCAACGTTCAGCTGTCCAGCGTTCAGCTGTCCAGCGTTCAAGTATCAGCGTTCAAGTATCAGCGTTCGAGTATCAGAGGGGGTCGACGTCCGCGGGATCCGGCGCAGTGATCGTCACCGGCTGATTGAACCCGGTGACGTGGTTGGTGGAGGTGACCTGCTGGTCCGCGACCGTCTGGGTCGTGGTGGTCGTCACCACTCGCCCCAGCTCGTCCAGCCACACGTCCACCGGCACCGGCGCCGGTCCACCCGTTGGAGCTGACGACTCGGTCGAGGTGGCCGGCGGCACGGTCAGGTCGAGCGCGGCCGCCGACTTCGCCGCATCGACCAGCGCCCGGAAATGGTGGGCCGGAGCGCCGTCAATGGTGTCCTGCCCGACGTCGGAAGCCGCGAGGATGGCTGGGGCGAACGGCTGGTGCTCCGCCGGCCCTATGCCGTCGACGATCGCCGAGAGCATCATGGCGATCTCGGCGAACTCCGGATTTGGCGAATCCACGCTGATCAACAGCCACGGCTTGGTCAGGTGCAGCTCACTGGCAAGGGCGTCGCTGCGGACGAAGAGGTTGCCCTCGACCGCCACCATCCTCAGACTCAGCAACTTGCCGTGCGAGGTGATGGTCATGTCGACGGTCATTCCGCTGACCTTGCCGTCGCGGTAGGTGCCCTGGTACGTGCCGTCCTCGGTGAGGGTGGGCCTGTCGATCGTCACCGAGCCGGGGAAGCTGGTGACGCCCTGGAACCCGGACCGACCGCGGAAACGAACTGCGTCGGATCGATCGGGCTGCCGCCGAGTCCCGCGGCACCGGTGACCGGCGATTGGCTCGCCGGCGATTGGCTCGCCGGCGANNNGACNGNNAGACTGATCCGATCACGCGACCGGACGGCACGGCCGGCACCCCAGCCGCGGCCGATTCCGGCCCCGATGAAGCAGAGGCCTCGCGCGGGCCCTGCGCTGAGCCGCGGGGATCACCCGAGCAGGCCGCGGTCAGCATCAGCAGTCCAGCCACGGCAGCAGTTGCCGTCGTTCGAATCCTCAACGTCCTCGCTGGCCCGGTCCGCGAGTCAAGCTCTCGAGTTACCGCGGCGCCGCTCGGATCAATCACCTACCTTGCGCTCGGTCCTCGCCTCCGTGCGCGATCGACTCCAACGAAAATGGCTGTGGCCGGGCACATTTCGGTGCCCGGCCACAGCCCGTGACCGTGATGCCCGGCGATCAGGCGGGTGCGCCCTCTTCGGACTCCAACAGGTTCCTGGTCCGCATCGGGTCGACGGGGACGCCCGGACCCATGGTCGTGGCGAAGTTGACCTTCTTCAGGTACCGGCCCTTGGCCGCGGACGGCTTGGAACGGAGCACCTCGTCCAGGGCGGCGGCGTAGTTCTCCACCAGCTTCTCGGTCGGGAACGAGACCTTGCCGATCACCAGGTGCAGGTTGGCGGCCTTGTCGACCCGGAAGTTGATCTTGCCGCCCTTGATGTCGGTGACTGCCTTGGTGACGTCGGGGGTCACCGTGCCGGTCTTCGGGTTCGGCATCAGCCCGCGCGGGCCCAGGATGCGGGCGATCCGGCCCACCTTGGCCATCTGGTCCGGGGTGGCGATGGCCGCGTCGAAGTCCAGCCACCCACCCTGGATGCGGGCGATCAGATCATCCGAGCCGACCTCGTCCGCACCCGCGGCGACGGCCTCGGTGGCCTTGTCGCCGACGGCGAACACGATCACCCGGGCGGTCTTCCCCGTACCGTGCGGCAGGTTGACGGTGCCACGGACCATCTGGTCGGCCTTGCGCGGGTCGACGCCCAGTCGCATGGCGACCTCGACGGTCGCGTCCATCTTGCTCGGCGAAGTCCTCTTCGCCAGCTCCGCCGCTTCCAGCGGCGAGTAAAGATGCGATCGGTCGATCAGTTCGGCCGCCTGCTTGTAAGCCTTGCTGCGCTTCATTGCTGTCTCCTTCTAGCGTGAATGACCGGAGCGTTCGCTCCGGCCGGAGGTCGTGGTTGCCGCGGGCCGCGCTCGGCCCTCCCACTGACTGCTGCCCCAGCCCATCGGCCGGCGGGTAGTGCGGGTACTGCGACTGGTGGAACGCCCGCATGAGCGGAGGCATTCCGTAAGATGGATGACCGCCGGATCGCCGCTCTCAGTCGGCGACGGTGATGCCCATCGACCGCGCGGTGCCGGCGATGATCTTCGCCGCGGCATCGATGTCGTTCGCGTTCAAGTCGACCTGCTTGAGGGTGGCGATCTCCCTCACCTGGTCCTGGGTGATGGTCGCGACCTTGGTGGTGTGCGGCGTGCCGGACCCCTTCTCGACACCGGCGGCCTTGAGCAGCAGGCGGGCGGCCGGCGGGGTCTTGAGCTTGAAGTCGAACGACCGGTCCTCGTAGATGGAGATCTCGACGGGAACCACGTCACCGCGCTGGGATTCCGTGGCGGCGTTGTAGGCCTTGCAGAACTCCATGATGTTCACGCCGTGCTGGCCGAGGGCCGGGCCGACCGGCGGTGCCGGATTGGCCATGCCGGCCTTGATCTGCAGCTTGACGATCGCTGACAGTTTCTTCTTCTTGGGGGGCATCTGACTTGCTTCTTTCCTGACGGTTCCGGGTGATCCGGAGCGATGGTACGGGCCGCGAGCGACCCGGGCGGATCAGATCTTGGCGACCTGGGTGAACGAGAGCTCGACGGGAGTCTCGCGTCCGAAGATCGAGACCAGCACCTTGAGCTTCTGCGCGTCCGGGTTGACCTCGTTGATGGTGGCCGGGAGCGTCGCGAACGGGCCGTCCATGACGGTGACCGACTCGCCCACCGAGAAATCGACCTCGGTGCGGGTCGGCGCGGCACCGGCACCCGCCTGCGCGTGCTGCGGCTTGCGCGGCACGGCCGGGGCGAGGATCTTGACGACCTCGTCGACCGAGAGCGCCGACGGCCGCTGCGCGGTCGCCCCGACGAATCCGGTGACGCCAGGGGTGTTCCGCACGGCGCTCCATGACGCGTCGGTCAGGTCCATCCGGACCAGGATGTATCCCGGGTAGACCTTGCGCTGGACCTGCTTGCGCTGGCCGTTCTTGATCTCGGTGACCTCCTCGGTCGGCACCTCGATCTGGAAGATGAATTCCTCCATGTCCAGCGACTTGATGCGGGTCTCGAGGTTGGTCTTGACCTTGTTCTCGTAGCCGGCGTAGGAGTGCACCACGTACCAGTCGCCATCGGCCCGCTTGAGTGCGGACCGGAGTTCCTCGGTGGGGTCGGCCTCGACGGGCAGTTCCTCCTCGGCGACCTCGGGGAGGATCTCGGCGGCCTCGGGGAGGGCCTCGGCCGCCTCCTCGACCTCGAGGAGCTCTTCGGCCTCGACCAGGGCCTCGGCGGCGTCCACCACTTCTTCCTCTTCGGCGAGCTCCTCGGCGGCGACAAGGTCCTCGGCCGATTCGACGGCCTCCTCGGCCTCGTCGGCCAGCTCCTGCGCTTCTTCGACGACGTCGGCCTCGTCGGCCAGCTCCTGCGCTTCTTCGACGACCTCGGCCTCCGCGGCCAATTCCTGCGCTTCTTCGACGACATCGGCCTCCGCGGCCAGCTCCGTTGCGTCCGTCGAGGGGTCACCGGGGGAATCGACCGGTGACTCATACGACGCTGAGACGGGGGCGAGAGTGGTCTCGTCGCCATCCGTCAGGACGAGATCGCGCGAAGGCTCCTCGCCGGGGGAATCGACGTGACTCGACACGGTGCTTCTCGCTTCCTGAATGTGATCTGTTGGGCGTGGCTGGGCTGGGGATTCATGGGTGGATGCAGGTGGGGCAGTCACGATCGACGGTGACGGGCCGCCCGGGGTCAACCGAAGACGGCGAGCACTCCCCTGGCGAACAGCAGATCCAGGACCGCGACGAGCGCCACCATGAACGACACGAACACGATCACCACGATGGTGTAGGTGACCATCTGGTTGCGGTTCGGCCAGATGACCTTGCGCAGCTCGGCCACGACCTCGCGGAGGAACAGGCCAAGCCGCTGGAAAATGTTCGGGCGGGTGGCGACGTTCGAGCCTCGGCTCGGCGTCGGCGCCCCCTTGCCCTCGGTCTTGCGGCGTGGAGCGGGCGAACCTTCGGGTCCGTCGGCACTCAGCGCCTGGGCGGCCGATCGGCGTGCGGCGGCTCGCGCCGACCCCGCCGCCACCGGTCCAGCTGTGGGCTGGGTAGCCACGATCTTGGCCCTCTCGGCACTGTCGCCGTTGTCCGGGTCGGCGGCAGCGGGCTGATCGGGGCCGTCGCCTGCAGGCGCGGAGCGCGGCT
>JGI20198J14950_1000224_pt1 | contig 7898 bp, 7 predicted proteins | sample NGESurshal092012_6_FD_14950 | JGI IMG/M metagenome (IMG submission 14950) | reverse complement strand
GGCTGGCCGGCCCCTCCGGTCACCCCACGGCGGAGTCCATGTCCCTTCGAACACGTCACCGCACCCGCGAGAACCCAACCGCGTCACGTGAACGAAACACGCCTGCTCGAGCCGCCCCAACGACCGCGGAGCGCTGCCGGTCCACGACGATCGCCGCCAAACCCCTATCCGCAGCCCGCGTCGCCAACTCGTATAGCGACCGGATATCCGGGGTCACCGAGATGGCCCAGGTGGAGCCCGACGTCCTCCCCGTGATCCGGGCTCGCCGCCACAAGCACTCCGCCAGCACGTCCCACAGGAGGATCCCCCGCGGAACGATGTCGATCATGGACGCTCGGGCCATGGCATCGAGTCGTCGAAGCTTCGATTGCCGTTCGCCAATCGGAATCAACTGGCTCCAACAGGAGACGTTGAGGGGCGTGGTCGAAGGCGTGGGTGAGGGCTACTTGGACGTGTTGGCGCCGGCCTGGAGTGCTTCGGTGACGGCGGGCACAGCCTGGGTGGCCGAGTCGATGGTGGCCGGGATGTCGGAGACGTTCTCGGTGACACCGGCCGCGGCTCCGGCAACCTGGTCGCCGACCGCTGTCAGGCTGTCGAGGGAACCGGCTGCAGTGTCGGTGACGCCCTGGGTGACGGTCGCGACGGAGTCGCCCAGGGATCCGAGATCGACCGGGAGTCCGGGGATTTCGATCCCCAGGGATTCGGTGACACCGGTGACGGCTTTCTTCAATGCTGCCCACATGGGGATCTCCTCCAGAAGAAGACTTGGCGGTGAAAGGCGGTTGTGGTCATGGCCCGCCGGGGCCGTGTGCAGTTACGCGGTGTGGCTCGCGGCTCCGTCGGGCACGAGGCTGAACGCGCCCTCTTCCTCCTGCGCGTTGTGCAGCCGGAGCACGGCGTACAGCCCGTAGAGCAGGCGGCGGAGCTCGATCGCGTCCTCGGGTTGGACGGGGTCCCCGCCCAGTGCCTGCAGCAGCCGCTTCAGCCGGGAGACCTGGTGCTCGATCTCCGCGTGGGTGCGGCTCATCGCGGCGGTCGCGTCGGTGCCGCCCAGTGCCCGGTCGACCAGGGGAACGAGCAGTTCCTCGTCGGCCCGCTCGTGCGGCAGCAGCTCGCCTTCCAACCGGCTCAGCAGGGCCCGCGGCGGTTCGAGATCACAGTTGTGCGAGGACAGTTCGTCGGCCACCGAACGGATCTGCTCGATCAGTGGCAGCGTGGCGTCGTGTTCGGCCCGTAGCCGGACCGCGGTGGCGATGTCCGCGGCGGGCATGGCGATGGTGTGGACCGCACCGGGCAGGACGGCCCGGAGCGCGATGCCGATCGCCAGCACGTCGATGACCTCCTGCACGACCGCGCCCGCTGCGGGTGGCAGCAGCCCGACGGCGGCGGCGACCATGGCGACCAGCGACAGGCCCATGCCGACGAGGACGGCCTGCAGCGCGATCCTTTTCGAGCGGCGCGCGATCAGGATCGCGTCGCCCAGGGCGTCGATCCGGTCAACGGTGAGCACGACGTCGGCGGCCTCGGAGGACGCGGTCGCGCCGCGCGCGGCGAGCGCGACCCCCACCCCGGCAGCGGCGAGCGCGGGAGCGTCGTTGACCCCGTCGCCGACCATGATCGTCGCGCCGTTCGCGGTTTCCCGCTCGATCGCGGCGAGTTTGTCCGCGGGGTCGCAGTCGGCGAGCACGGTGTCCACACCGACGATGCGGCCGATCATTTCCGCGATGTCGGCTCGGTCGCCGGTGACCAGCACGACGCGGGTGATCCCGGCCGTGCGCAGTGCCCGCACCATCCTGGGGGCGTCGGGCCGGATCGCGTCCTGCAGCAGGAACGCCCCCGCGGGCTCGTCGTCGACGGCGGCGAACACCGTGAGTGAGCCGTCCAGGTCGGCGCGTCGGCGCACCTGACGGACCCAGGGCGGCGCGGTGTCACCGACGATCCAGGATGCCTTGCCGAGCCTGACCCGGTGGCCGCCGACGGTTCCTTCCAGGCCGTAGCCGTGCACCTCCTGGACGTTCTCGGGCATCTGCAGGGCCAGCCCGCGCCGGGTGCCGCCGGTGACGATCGCGCTGGCCAGCACGTGCGGCGACACCTGGTCCAGGGACGCGGCGAGTCGCAGCACCTCGTCGGCGTCGAACCCACCCGCGGTGATCACCTCGGCCAGGACCGGGTGTCCCTGGGTCAGGGTGCCGGTCTTGTCGAACAGCATCACCTGCCCGCCGGCCAGGGCCTCCAGCGCGCCACCACCCTTGATGACGACACCCACATGTGCGGCCCGGGACAGCCCGGACATGATCGCGATCGGGGCGGCCAGGAGCAGCGGGCACGGCGTTGCGACGACCAGCACCGCGACGGCGAGCACCGGGTCACCGCTGACCGCCCAGGACACCCCGGCCAGGATCAGCGTGAGCGGGACGAAGTAGATGGCGACTCGATCGGCGGCGCGCACGAACGGCGCCGACGAGGCCTGGGCCTGCTCCACCAGGCGGACCACGCCGGCGTAGGTGGATTCGGCGGCGACCGCGGTCGCCAGCAGGTCGATCGGCTGCCCCGCGTTGACCACGCCGCTGCGCACGTCGTCGCCGGTGATCCGCTCGACCGGCAGCGGCTCACCGGTCAATGCAGACTCGTCCAACACGGCAGTCGACAGCAACCGGCCGTCCACCGGGACGATCTCTCCGGTGCCGACCAGTAGCCGGTCACCGACCACGACCTCATCCACCGGGACCTCGACGACCGCGCCGGCGACGTGGCGGCGCGCCGACCGCGGGGCCCGCTCGACCAGCAGGCTCAACTCCCGGCGTGCCCGCGCCGCCGCCCGGGCCTCCAGCAACTGGCCGCTGGCCAACATCACCGTGATCATCGCGCCGGCGAACGGCTCGTTGACCACCAGCGCACCGGCCAGGGCCAGCACCGCGATGACGTCAACGCTCAACTGGCCGCGGCGGATCGCGGTGACCGTCCAGCCCACCGAGAACACCAGACCCAGAACGGTGCCCGCGACCCACAATGCTGCCGCCGTGGTGGAGGCGGACAGCAGCCACGCGGCTCCTCCGGCGAGCAACAGCACCGTGGACACGACAAACAGCGCCCGCTCCTTGTTCGCGGCCCACATGCTATGCGCCATCGCGGTCACAACCGCAGTCCTCCCAAGATCGACACAACTACCCGGATTGTGATCGAGGTCGTGGTCTTCGGTCAGGGGCTAAGGTCCCCACCTGCAACCAGCAGCAGTCAGGTGTGAGCACCACCACCCGCGCGAACCGACGCCTTACCTGGGCTTGAGGTTGGGCGAGGTTTCCTTTTGCCTCCCACCTGATAGCTGGAACCAATGTTCACTACCGACCTTCGGCCCTTCCTGTTCCGGCTGTGACCGGTGAAGGCTGATCGATGGGGCCGGTGGAGGAAGGGGGACCGTCATGAAGCGCATTTCCACCTTGGCCGTTACTGCATTACCGGTGTCGGCGTCGCTGTCGGTTGCGTCACCTTCCGCCGGACAGCGCCTAGCACCGGATCCGCCACTGTCGCCCGGCGGAACTCGACGACGGGTCGACCGGCAGGTTCGACGCCCTGTCCACCGAGATGTTGGTGCCGATGGCCCCGGACGACGAGCGCGCTACGAGTCGCGGTGTGGGGACAACCACGACCACACCTGCAGGCCGCGGGGTTCCTCACCGACGTCGCCCGGGCCGTTGGTATCGCCCCCGCACCTGACCGCGTCCAACGGCGTCGATGAGGCCGAGGTCACCTACCGGGGCCTGTGCCTCGACTGCTCCACCGCACCCCGTTCCTGAACTCATCACTTGAAAACCGGGAGGATCCCCATGCCTGACAGTCCTGATGCAGTCGTCGGCGAGATGAACGAGGAACGCGACGGCACGTGCCCGGTCGCGGGAGTGACCCACAGGGACCCCCTGGGCACGTCGAACCGGGACTGGTGGCCGGATCGGCTGAACCTGAGCGTTCTGCGCCAGAACTCCGCCAAGTCCGATCCGATGGGCGGCGACTTCGACTACACCGCGGAGTTCACCGCCTTGGACCTCGGGGCCGTGAAGAAGGACCTCGTCGAGTTGATGACGTCGTCGCAGGACTGGTGGCCGGCCGACTACGGCCACTACGGACCGCTGTTCATCCGGATGGCGTGGCACAGCGCCGGCACCTACCGCATCAGTGACGGTCGTGGTGGCGCGGGGGCCGGCATGCAGCGGTTCGCGCCGCTGAACAGTTGGCCCGACAACGCGAACCTGGACAAGGCCCGCAGGCTGCTCTGGCCGGTCAAGCAGAAGTACGGGCGGAAGATCTCCTGGGCCGACCTGATGATCCTCGCCGGCAACTGCGCGTTGGAGTCGATGGGCCTCAAGACGTTCGGCTTCGCCGGGGGGCGCGCGGATGTCTGGCAGCCCGAGGAGGTCTACTGGGGTTCCGAGGCCCAGTGGCTCGGAGACGAGCGCTACACCGGCGACCGGGACCTCGCGAAACCGTTCGGTGCCGTACAGATGGGCCTGATCTACGTGAACCCGGAAGGGCCGAACGGCACCCCGGATCCGCGTGCCGCGGCCAGGGACATCCGCGAGACGTTCGCTCGGATGGCGATGAACGATGAGGAGACCGTGGCGCTCATCGCCGGCGGCCACACGTTCGGCAAGACCCACGGCGCGGCCGATCCCGACAGGTACGTCGGCCCCGAGCCCGAGGCGGCCCCGCTGCAGGACATGGGCCTGGGCTGGCGGAACAGCTTCGGCACCGGCAGCGGTGACGACACCGTCACCAGCGGGCTGGAGGGCGCCTGGACCCCCACCCCCATCACCTGGGACAACAGCTTCTTCCAGACCCTGTTCGGCTTCGAGTGGGAGCTGACGAAGAGCCCTGCCGGTGCGTGGCAGTGGGTTCCGACGGACCCCGCCGCGACCAACGCCGTGCCCGATCCCCACGATCCGTCGAAGACGCACCCCCCGGTGATGCTCACCACCGACCTCGCCCTGCGGTTGGACCCGATCTACGAGCCGATCTCCCGGCGCTTCCTGGCCGACCCGGACGAGTTGGCGGACGCCTTCGCGCGGGCGTGGTTCAAACTGACGCACCGCGACATGGGCCCGATCGCGCGGTACCTCGGACCGGAGGTTCCACCAGAGTCGCTGTTGTGGCAGGACCCCGTGCCTGCGGTCACCCACGAGCTGATCGGGGCGCAGGACATCGCAGCGCTGAAGGAGCAGATCCTCGCCTCGGGTCTGTCTGTCTCTCAACTGGTCTCGACCGCGTGGGCGTCGGCGTCGACGTTCCGAGGCTCCGACAAGCGCGGTGGCGCCAACGGTGCGCGCATCCGCCTCGAGCCGCAGAACGGGTGGGAAGTCAACAACCCGACCGAGTTGGCGAACGTGCTCTCGGCCCTGCAGGAGATCCAGCAGGAATTCAACAGCTCACCGGCCGCCGGCGGCAAACAGGTCTCGCTGGCCGACCTGATCGTGCTGGCAGGGTGCGCAGCCATCGAGCGGGCCGCGAACACCGCCGGGTACGACGTTCGGGTTCCCTTCACTCCCGGACGAACGGACGCCACTGCGGAGCAGACCGACGTGGCATCCTTCGCGGTGCTCGAGCCGACCGCGGACGGGTTCCGCAACTACCTCGGCAAGGGTCACCGACTGCCGGCCGAGTACCTGCTGATCGATCGGGCGAACCTGCTGACCCTGACCGCCCCCGAGATGACCGTTCTCGTCGGTGGCCTCCGTGTGCTGGGCGCGACCTTCCAGCAGTCCCCAGTGGGCGTGTTCACCTCGACCCCGGAGTCGTTGACCAACGACTTCTTCGTGACCCTGCTGGACCCCGGCACCACCTGGCAGGCGACGTCCGAGGACGCGGGGACCTTCCAGGGCCGCGACCGCGTCACCGGCGAGCTCAAAGGGACCGGCAGTCGCGTCGACCTCGTCTTCGGTTCGAACTCCGAGCTGCGGGCACTCGCGGAGGTCTACGCGAGCGACGATGCGCAGGAGAAGTTCGTGCGCGACTTCGTGGCCGCGTGGGACAAGGTCATGAACCTCGATCGGTTCGACCTCGCCTGANCCCGACGAGGGCTCAACCCTCGGCGGCCGACCCGAACGTCCGCCGTTGTGTGATCGGTTCGGTCCCGCCCAGACACCGAACCAACGTGCCGGGCACCCTGCGAGCTCATGTCCATCCGGCTCGCAGCGTGCCTCGCACACCCTCAGCGATTCCGTCAGTACGGCGCGTGTAGGCCTGGGAACATCGGGAAGTGTCGAACATTGCGCGTGAGTAGCTCAGCGTCGACGTGGATCGCCGTGGCAGCGATCGCCAAGTCGGCGCCGTCAACGCCGTGATGGCTAGGAAGCCAACGGCGGCCCAGCGCTCCAGCTTCCTCCGCTACCTCGGTATCAACCGGATGCCACACCAGAGTCGACAACAACGAGCGGGTGGCGGACTCCTCCTCAGGCCGCATGCCGGCGAGGACCTCCAGCCGAGTGATCTCACTGGCATGCAGAGGCGCCACCTCACGGCCCCGCTCGAGAACCGCCGCCGCCCGCACGTCGCCGCGGAGATAGTCGATCAACACCGACGTATCGACCAGAACCGTCACGCGCCCGACAGACGCGACCCGGACCGCAACCGGTCCACCCACTCCGCGCCCTCCAGGTCGCGGTCCTTCCACGAACCGAACGCCCGACGCATCTCAGCCAGGTCGTCATCACGAGACCGCCCGGTGCCATACACCGCCTCCACCGCATCCCGGATCAGGGCAGCGATCGATCGACCGGTGCGCGCAGACACAGCATCCAGCACACGCCGCTCCTCGCTCGTCAGAGAGATCTGCGTACGCAACATGATGTAAGCCTACATCACTCGGCCCGAGGGACGACCCTACTCGGAGGCCGCATACCCGCTCAGGCTGGGCATTGTGATCAACATCGTCGGCGGCGTGCTGGTCGTCTACGCCTGCGGCGCGGCGGCGCTGGCCATCCGCATCGGATTCGTCCCCGCGCGGTCACCAGCAACGTCCTGTACCTGCCGGGCGATGGGCTCAAGGCGGTGGTCGCGTGGATCGTGATCAAGCAGGTGCACCGGGCCTACCCCGGGCTGATCGACTCGGCGGCACCGGTGAGCCAGGGCCCGCCGACGCGACGCGCATCGCAGCCGCAGCGCCCGCCGACGCCGCGGTACCCGCTGAGTCCTCGGCTGGCCAGAACGCGAATGTGGACGGCACCCGGCCGACCGACGGGCCGAGCGTCAAGCGCCAACTCAGCCACCAATGCGCCTGACAACTGGGGTCGAACTCGCTGCGTGAAGTCGGCGCTATGACCCGACGAGCCCGTCGCGCANTTCTCAGACGAGCGAGGACACCACGGCCTTCAGGCTGCCGTCGTTCGCGGCGGCCACCCGCAACTGGCGCTGATAGCNGGCGCCGCGGGCGACGATGTCCCCGGAGGTTCTCCAGCTCCGCGGTGCAGTCCAGCGCCTGCGCGACCGGTGCCAGCATCGGCANCAGTTCGTCGAGATCCTCGGGACCAGCCGTTCGTCGCCGGCGGCGGTTCCGGATGATGATCGCGTCCTTGCCGTACCGCGCCGCCCGCCACTTGTTCTCGCGCTGGTGTGCGCGCTCACCGAGTTCCGGCTCGCAACCCCGACCCGCACAGCACGTGGCGCACCACCGCGGGCGCCGCACACCAGCCCGGTGCCGGGCCATCGCCGGGCCGCGGCCGGCCGGGACCTCACCCGCCAGGAGATGATCCACATCCTGACCGACGCCGGCTGCAGCCCGACCTCCGCAGGCGGCCGGAGAGGCCCCTCCCATCCCTGGTCACCCACACCGGCCCCGACCGGTACCGGCTCATCGGCCAGTCCGTCGACGGCACCTCGGAGCCTGTACCGCCGTGAAGGCCGCCGCCCGG
>JGI20198J14950_1000210_pt1 | contig 8088 bp, 4 predicted proteins | sample NGESurshal092012_6_FD_14950 | JGI IMG/M metagenome (IMG submission 14950) | reverse complement strand
CGAGGCCGGGGTGTTCCGGATCGCCCGGCGGGTCGCGCGTGATCGGGTGATCTCCACGGTGGATCCCGAGACGCGGCACGGGCACAAGACCGCGGCCCGCGGGTTCGACGGCTACAAGGGTCATATCGGGGTGGACCCGGACTCGGAGATCATCACCGCGACCGTGGTGGGTGCGGGCAATGCCGGCGACGCCGCCGCCGCCGAGGAGCTGATCGGCGACCTGCTCAGCGAGGACACCGAAACTGCCGACGGCGCAGCCCAGGCCGACGCCGGTGACGCCGCGTGCTGCACCGAACGCGACGACGCCACCGGCGCCCCGGCCGACGCGGGAGACGACCTGCCCGGTGGACACACCACCGACGCGGCTGTCCAGTCCGGCGTGGGCGACCCCGACAGCGGCGCGGGCTCTGCCGAATGCAGCGACGACGCCGGTGCCCGGGCCGACGCGGGAGACGACCTGCCCCGCGGGCACGCCGCCGCCGCCGACGCCGACTCTGCCGGCGTCGCTGGTGAGGCCGCGGACAGGGCGTGCGTTTACGGTGACAACGCCTACGGCACAGGCGAGTTCCACGACCGGCTGGACCGGGCCGGGATCGTGGACAAGTGCAAGACCCAGCAGCCCGTCGCCGCCGGCGGCTGCTTCGCCAAGGACCGATTCGACATCGATCTGAACGCCGACACGGTCCGCTGCCCGGCCGGGAACACCGCGCCGATCGTCCGCGACAAACACAGTGCCGGCACCGCCGCGTTCGGCGCGTTGTGCGCGGGGTGTCCGCTGCGCGAACAGTGCACCACGGCCCGGGCGGGGCGAACGATCAGCGTCGGGATCCACGAGGGCGCCCTGGCCGCGGCGCGGGCGCGGCAACGGCATCCGGACTGGATCGCCGACTACCGGGCCACCCGACCGAAGGTGGAACGCAAGTTCGGTCACCTGATGCGCCGCCGGCACGGCGGCCGCCGGGCCCGGGTCCGCGGTACCACCAAAATCGGCGCCGACTTCGCCCTGCTGGCCGCGGCGGTCAACCTCGCCCGCCTGGCCATGCTCGGTGTCGCCTCCACCGGAGCCGGATGGGTCGCCGCGGCCGCATGAGCCGCGGCGGCCGGGTCAGAAGGCCCCCAGGGCGCAGCCAAAGCCGCCCAGGACGGCCATTTCCACGCCGGAACCCCTTGGGTCGCACCTCGATCGGCCAGCCACGAGCGCGATCCACAGAACGGCTGACCCCTGCTCTGGACAGCGCCCGATCACCCAGCAGCCGTTCGACACCAGCCACCTAGGCCCTGTTTTCCTGTGCCGCGTCCCGAGATGTACGGAATGGTCGCCCGCGCGCTGCGCCGCGCCAGCCCATCCCTGGCCCGCTGCTGATCAGCCCGGTGGTGCTGCGTTGCTCCACTCTCGTCCGGTTCTACGGTGCCTTGACGAGGCGTCTGCAGGGCAGGCCGTCCCGGCGGTGCTGGACGGCACCCGCAAGCGGTGCTGCTCGACCTGGCGCTGCTGCTCACCGACCTGGACCGCGCCGGAGCCGAAGCCATCAGCATCGCCGTCCGATCCGCCCCGGGCACCCCGATCACCTGATCGATTGCCGGGCAGGGACCTGCTGCACCTTCACGCCCCTGTTCCGCTGACCGACCACCTTGGTCCAGCCGCGGTCATGGCCTGATCGGACCGACCGCAGCGGTGGGCGCGGCGTGCTGCTCGTGCAGGGTCACCCGAACGGGTTCGCGTCGGTTTGCGTGGCGTTCATCTGGACGATGCCTGACCCGGCGGTGAGGTTCACCGACGGGGTGCAGGTTCCACGACGGAGTGAAACCCCTTAGGAACGCTGTGAGCGCGCACCTATCGCAGCACCCGGGCCGGACGTGCACCCCACACCCGGCCAGATGTGCTGTGGACCCACCGGGCCGACCGGCCCGGTCGGAGGAGGAGTGCCCGCGCTCCTTTTCTTCAGTGGAGGATGCTATGACGGCGATCGGTGCATCGAGGGCCCCCCGGCTGTTGGCCGTGGCCGCGGCCGCCGTGGTGGGTGTCGTGTCGGTCGGGGTGGCGGTTCCCGCCTACGGTGGCGACGACGGCGACGGCCCGACGACGAGCACCCCGATCAAACATCTGGTGGTGTTGTTCCAGGAGAATGTGTCCTTCGATCACTACTTCGCGACCTATCCGACCGCCGCGAACCCTGCCGGTGAGCCCGCGTTCACCGCCGCCGACGGCACCGGCACGGTGAACGGGTTGGACGCTTCGCTGTTGGCGCCGAACAACCCGAACTCGGTGCAGCCGTTCCGGTTGGACCGCTCCCAGGCGCAGACCTGCGATCAGGACCACAATTACACCGATGAGCAGAAGGCCTTCGACAGCGGGTTGATGGACCAGTTCGTGGAAACCGTCGGTCGCGGCGCCGGTACCTGCGCCGACTACGGGCACGGCACCGGGCTGACCATGGGCTACTACGACGGCAACACCGTGACGGCGCTGTGGAACTACGCCCAGCGTTACGCGATGAGTGACAACTTCTTCGGCACCACCTTCGGGCCGTCCACCCCCGGGGCGTTGAACCTGATCAGTGGTCAAACCCACGGCTTTGCGACGACCAGTACCGCGGTCACCGCCGCCAGCACCGTGATCGGCGACCCGCAACCCACCGTTGACAAGTGCGACACCCGGGACGCCAGCAGCAGCGTGGACCCGAACAACCACAACATCGGCGACGCCCTGAACGCCAAGCAGGTCACCTGGGGATGGTTCCAGGGCGGGTTCGCGGACTGCTCCGCAACCCACAGCAACGTCGGCGAGGTGTCCAGCAAGGACTACATCCCGCATCACGAACCGTTCCAGTACTTCCCGTCGACGGCGAACCCTCGCCACCTGCCGCCGACCTCACCGGGCATGATCGGCAAGACCGATCAGGCCAACCACCAATACGACCTGACGGACTTCTGGACCGCGGTGGATCACCGGAACCTGCCCGCAGTCAGCTTCATCAAGGCCCCCGCCTACCAGGACGGGCACGCCGGGTACTCCTCACCCTTGGACGAGCAGACCTTCCTGGTCAGCACGATCAACCGGCTGCAGAAGAGCAGGGACTGGAACAGCACCGCGGTCGTCATCGCCTACGACGACTCCGACGGCTGGTACGACCACCAGATGGGCCCGATCGTCAACCAATCCCAGGACCCGGTCAATGACGCCCTCCGGCAAACCCCGCAGGGCCCGGACTGCGGTTCCCGCGGCGACCCGCAACACACCCTCGGCGGGTACCAGGACCGCTGCGGCTACGGGCCACGACTCCCACTGCTGGTCATCTCCCGCTTTGCCCGCGAGAACTACGTCGACCACGCCACCACCGACCAAACCTCGATCCTGAAATTCATCGAGGACAACTGGTCCACCGGGGCGATGGGCAATTCCTCCTTCGACAGCAAGGCCGGGTCGCTGAACACCATGTTCACCTTCGACCGGCACCACGGGCAGAACGCCGGCACCCTGCAGCTCGACCCCAGCACCGGGCAACCCGCCCACGGCCACTGACGCCAACCCGGGGTCGCCCGCGGGCTACCGATCACCCCGACCCCGTGCCGGCCGGCACCTCCGGGTGCGTTCGCGCCAGAAATGTCGCGCCCGCAGGATCAGCCTCCAAAGGCGGTGGCGGACCTCAGCTGGTGCTTCGGGCCGCCGCGCCGATCGTCTATGTAGACGTCCGCCGACCGAGCGGCGCTGAGGGCGCGGCGACGGACCGTCTAACTCGATGTTGTTCACCGGATGGCTCTGGTGAACGCGGCGTGGCCGGTGTTTTGCTGGTCAACAGGTCCCCGATGAGGGTGGCCGTGGCGAGAGGGGCTGTGATGGCGGGTATTGCCGGGCACCGGGTGATCGTGTTCCTGCAGGAGAACAAGACCACCGACTTCTATTTCCCGACCCTCGCGGCGTGGGGCGCCGCAATAGCGCAGTCCGGCGGCGGCTTGTTGGCGACGCCACCGAATTTCGACCAGCCGCACGACCGGAACGCCTGGGTGCACTACGCGATGGGTGACTACCCGGCCCTGACGGGGCAGATCGACAACGACGCGGTCATCCCGTTCTACAGCTGGCTGGCCAAGGAATTCGTCTTCGCCGACCACCATTTCGGGGCCGGATCGAACTCCACCTCCGGTCACATGCTCGCCGTCGGCGGCCAAACACCGACGTTCAAGAACCCGCCCTTCGTGGGGGCGCACCCGGTGTGGGACATCCCGTCGATCTTCACCGTCGCCGACCACGGCGGGGTGTCCTGGGCTGCGTTCCCGGACCAATCCGGATACCCGACCAAGTTCTATCAGAGCCTCACCGTCGACCCGGGATCGGCGAACGTGCACCCACCAAAGGACTTCATCCCGATGGCGAAATCCGGCACCCTGCCAAGTGTGTGCTTCCTCTGGAGCCCCGCCGGGTACGACGAGCACCCGCCACATGTCAGCGACCCGACCTATGTGAGCAAGGGGCAGGACCTGGTCTGGCAGCGGGTGCAGGCCGTCATCGACGGCGGCGGCTGGGCGGACACCACCTTCATCCTGACCTGGGACGACTGGGGCGGCTACACCGATTCGGTGCCAACCCCGGTCATCGAAACCGTCCCCGATGCGCTGCACCCCAACGGGTTCGCCGCGATCGGCGGCTCCAGAATCCCCCTGCTGATGTTCGGCGGCATGGTGGAGCAGCGCATCGACGCGCAGTGGCACTCCCACGCCTCGATCCCGAAGACGATCATCGACCTGCTCGGCCTCCCGCCGATGGGAGTGCCCCGGGTGGACACCGCACCCTCCCTCGCCGGGCACGTCGACACCACCCTGACCCGACCAGAACCGCCGCTGCCCGGAACGGTGATCACCCAGCCGACCCCACCGCAACCGCCACCCGCGCCGGTACCGACGGCAGCATGGCCCGGCCCACTCAACCAACCCATGCCGCCGCTGATCACCCTGGACGGCAGCGTGCTACCGGCCCCGACCGACGGTCTGGTCCGGGCCAAACCACCCGCACCCCCCAAACAGCACTGAACGAACGAGCGGTTCGTGGTTGACGACCTCCGGAAAGACGCAGTCGCATTCGCTTGGCGCACCAGCGGTCCGGGCCGGTGAGACCAGCGGGGTTTGTTCACTGGTGGTTCAGGCGCGGCTCACCTAGGCGTCACCGCAATGCGGCACGCTCACCCGGCACGGGGGTACCGGGGTTGGAGTCTGACATGAGGGTGCGCCGACAGCGGGTGCTGGTGATGCTGGGTGTGTTGGCCGTGGCGTTGACGGTGGCGGGCACGGGCGCCACCGCCCTGGCCAGCGGTGATGGCGGTGATCAGGGCAGTGCCGGCGAGCAGGACAATCCCGACAATGACCGTCGACACCATGCGGCGGCGGCCGAGCATGTGTTGTTGCTGTCGGTGGACGGGATGCATCAGACCGACCTGGACTGGTACGTCAAAAACCACCCGGACTCGGCGCTCGCCCACCTGGTCGGGAACGGCACCTCGTTCACCCGGGCGCAGACCCCGGTCCCGTCGGACTCATTCCCCGGCATGGTCGCCCAGGTCACCGGCGGCAACCCGTCCAGTACCGGCGTGTATTACGACGACTCCTGGAACGCGGCGCTGCTGCCCGCAGGCACCGCCCCCGCGGCGTGCGCCACCACCGCCCCGGGGGCGGAGGTCACCTACTTCGAGCAGCTCGACAAGGACCCGCATGCCCTGGACGCCGGGCAGGGCCTGACGGGTCTGCCGGACGGCATCGGTGCGATGACGGCCAACCCTGCGCAGCTGATCGACCCGACCCAGCTGCCGGTCGACCCGACCAGCTGCCAACCCGTGTACCCGCATTCCTACCTGCAGGTCAACACCATCTTCCAGGTCGCCAGGTCGGCGGGGTTGCGGACCGCGTGGGCCGACAAGCACCCCGCGTACGAGATCCTCAACGGCCCGTCCGGCACCGGGATCCAGGACCTGTTCACCCCGGAGATCAACAGCGACGCCCCCACCCCGGGTGCGGCAGTCGACTGGACGAAGGTGAACACCCTCACCCAGCAATACGACAGTTACAAGCTGCAGGCGGTGATCAACGAGATCAACGGATTGGATCACTCCGGCAACACCCACGTCGGGGTGCCGGCGATCTTCGGGATGAACTTCCAAACCGTGTCGACCGCGCAGAAACTCCCGCAATCGGTCACCACCGCCTCGCCCGGCCAGGCGTTGCCGGGCGGCTACCAGAACACCCCGGACGGGCCGGTTCCGGGGCCGGTGCTCAGCGGCGCGCTGGACTACATCGATACCAGCGTCGGCGCCCTGCAGTCCGCGATCCAGACCGCCCGCCTCGCAGACAACACGGTGATCGTGCTGTCCGCCAAGCACGGCCAGTCACCCATCGACCCGACAGCGCTCACCCGGATCGATGACGCCCCGATCATCACCGCCCTGAACGCGGCGTGGGCGGCCAAACACCCTGAAGCCACGACGCCGCTGGTGGCGTTCAACGTCGACGACGACGGGGTGCTGATCTGGCTGCACGACAGGTCCGCCGCGGCAGCAGCATTCGCCAAGGATTTTCTGCTCGGCCAATCCGGGACTGGCACCGATATCGCCGGAAAACCCAAGCCCTACACCAGATCCGGGCTGACCGATGTCCGCGCCGGCACCGCCGCCGCCAACTATTTCAACACCCAGGTCGGTGACCCCCGGGTCCCGGACCTGATCGGCATCACTCAGGTCGGCGTCGTGTACACCGGCGGCAAGGGCAAGATCGCCGAACACGGCGGGGTCAACCCACAGGACCGCAACGTCCCGCTCGTCGTCTCCGGGAACCCTATCAGCCACCACCGCACCAGCGGTCGACGGGTCGAGACCACCCAGATCGCGCCGACCATCCTCACCCTGCTCGGACTCAATCCCAACTACCTGCAAGCCGTCCAGATCGAACACACCGACACCCTCGACATCCGCTGACCAGCAGACCCCATCCTGCTGGTCGGCAACAACAGACAGTCGGCGCCCCGCGGATCGACGACGCGGCGCCCATGAACCGGAACCGCCACCATCAGGGAATCCACCATGGAAGAGATAGTCGCCACGGACCAACCCTCGGTCGCCGGCTGCGGAACCGCGGCGAGGTGCCGGGCCCAGTGGTCGACGTGGTGCCGCCGCGCGGTGAACGGGTGCACCCCCTGGTCGGTGCACCAGCCGATCCAGGCCCGCAGGTCCCCCAGGTAGGCCCGCGCGGTGGCGGGCGGGTAGCCGACCAGGAACGCCGCGGCCAGCCGCCAGAACGGGTCGGCCTGGCCCGCGGTCTCGGGCAGCCGGGCCAGCGCCGCGGACGGCAGATTGGGAGCGGCGGGCAGCCCGCGGCCAAGGAGCGTCACCTCGGGTGCGGCTGCCATCGCGCCATCGTGTCCGACGTCCGACCGGACCGACAGTCGGCCGTATTCCCGCGCGGGTTGCCGACGGGCACACCCGACCAACGCTGTCACCGTGACGGAATCCGGAGGAGAAACAGGCACACCATCTGCCCGGTGCCGGGAAAGCACCGCACGTATGTTTCGTGTGCACTGTCAGCGCTGATCCGCGATGGTGCAGTCGCGCGGAAGAGTTGGCGGCCAAGCTCCGCTGATCGCGTCCATCCCTTCGCGCCGATCACAAGCAGCGCGTCGGTCTCCGGGCGTGGGGAGGATTGGAACAGTGGTTAGCGTCAGGGCGGGAGGCTGGAGGTGGAGCTCGGACACTCTTGGCCTCGGGGTACCTGAAGGGGGGCGACCGGAATACGTTCGAAAGGGGCCACCAGGGCCTGTAACCCGACACTGGACAACGGCTGGGGCCACCGTGGTATCAACCGGGGCAACACACGGCACGTTGCCAGGTCCGCGTCAAGCCCTGCCTTTCCGCGGACCGAGATCAGCAGTCGGACACCGTCGACATGACAGATCAACTCCCGCGGCCAGAGCCGACGCCCAAAAGGTGGGCTGCTACTCGTTTGATAGGTCTTTGCGGCCAGCGGCTGGAAATGGCACGTTCTGGAGGCGCACCTGGCCGGCGGCGACGGCCCTGCCGTCCTCCCGCACGACCCTGACACTCCACAGCT
>JGI20198J14950_1000207_pt1 | contig 8123 bp, 9 predicted proteins | sample NGESurshal092012_6_FD_14950 | JGI IMG/M metagenome (IMG submission 14950) | reverse complement strand
CCCGTCGCCGCGGCGGGTGCTCACCTCGATCTCGTCGGCTCGGCCTACGGCGGCCAGTTCAGTCGACGTCCAAGAGACGATCGGTGCGGTGTGCCGGGGCGTGGTGGTGTCGGATGTGCTCACCTGAACCAGTCAAGCCCTGGTTGTCCGCGCCCGGGAGTGCCTGCACTTCCAGGTAATGCCAGTGCCTCCTTCGCCCTCACAACCGGGCCTACCGTGGAACGCGTGGCTAGGCGGCAACCGGCGCGTCAAGGGCCTCCGCCGCGAAGAAGTCGCACTGCTCGCCGGCGTGAGCATCGACTACTACGTCCGGATGGAACGCGGCAACCTCGCCGGCGTATCCGATCGGGTGCTCGAAGGCGTCGCGAACGCGCTGCAGCTCGATGACGCCGAACGCGAGCACCTGCGCTCCCTGGCCCAGGCCGCAGGACCCACCACTTCGCGCCGGCCACGGCAGGCTCCCGCCGCGGTGCGCCCGGTCATCCAGCAGGTTCTCGACGCCATCGCCGATGCCCCCGCCTGGGTACGCAACACCCGCCACGACATCATCGCCATGAACCTCATGGCCACGGCCCTATATTTCCCAGTCCTGCAGTCCGCGGCCGCCGGCGCAACCAACAGACGGCCCGCCAACACCACCCGATTCATCTACCTCGACCCCGCTGCCCGCGATTTCTTCATCGACTTCGACCGCATTGCCACCGACGCCGCAGCCATGCTTCGCCTCGAAGCCGGACGCCACCCCCACGACAAAGACCTCATCACCCTGGTCGGCGAACTATCCACCCAATCCGAACTATTCAGTCAGCACTGGGCCTCCCAGAACGTCACTTTCCATCGCAGCGGCCGCAAACGGCTCCGACACCCGGCAGTCGGCGAACTCGACCTCAATTTCGAAGCAATGGAACTACCCTCCGACCCTGCCCTGCAGCTCAACATCTACACCGCCGACCCAGACACCCCGACCGCTGACGGGCTCAAGATTCTCGCGACCTGGGCAGCCACCCGCTCCGCCGAGTCGGCAACGATAAACGCACGATCGGCCGCATCTGAATAGACCACTGGCGAACGGATGAGATCCCACCCAGCGCACGCTCTACCAATGACGCTGTTTCCATCATTGGCGCCGAAGGCGCATGCGCTCCCCACAACCGGGGCCTCTCCGACATAGTTGCGAGGTCCTTCACCCGCGGCGACGTGATCACACCGAAGAAGGTCCGAACCCAGAACTTCGACCCCAGAACACTTGTGACAGTGTCACTGTCAGTGGCCCAGTGTCGGTAATGACCATGAGAACCGAACTGGCCCCCGCGGCAGATGTGCGGATCGGCGATTGCGTCCCGGACGGGCATGGTGCGCCCGCAGTCGTGACGTCGACCCGCTGGCAAGGCGTCGGCGGGGGCGTGGTCAATCGCGCTGGCCGACCATCCGACCCGGGCAAGTCTTCGAAGGTAGAGACCTGGTGGCCCGCGCCGTCCTCTTCGGGTCAGCTCGGGCACCACCCGACATGGGCCAACGATGCCCGCACCCGACTGCGGCTCACCTGCTGAGAAATGCGTGCCGAAGGGGACCCGGCGGCGGATCAGCGCCGGCAACGACCAGACCAGAGGCTTCCCTGGAGGCCGCGCCGCCCCTCACCGTGTCACAGGGCTGACAGACCGCATCCAGAACTGACCCGGCGCGGCCCACGGGACTCCGAGCCTGCAGGTGAGTTCTCGGCGTTCGGGAGTCGGACGGTGTCGACGTCAGGTCACGAGGTCGGGCGAGAAGTAGTCGCGCAGTAGGACGATCTCCCCGTCGCGCATGCGGAAGATCTTCAGAAGGGACACGATCCGGATCCCGTCGGGGCTGTCGAAGGCGGGGTCAATCTCGACCACGAATACGTCAGGGTCGGCGGTCGTGTGCACCACCGACCGGGACTTCTCCTCGTTCACCGTGAGACCGGCCAACCCCGCCTGCTGTTGTTCGCCTGCCCACCGGTAGTAGTACTCGGCCAGTCCCGTGCGGATCGCTTCGCGTCCCTCCAAGCGTCGCGGGAATGCCTGGCCAGCCCGGACGAGCGGCGACTGCAACACGCCGTCCACAGTGAACATCTCGGCCACCGCATCGGCATTCTGGCTCAGCGTGGCCCACAGGTACCGCTGATAGATCTCCTGCGGGGGTGCCGCCACCCTGACCCCTTTCCTTGGATGGCTCAGAAATCTATCGGCAACGCGGACCGTCGTGCACGCTGCTTATGACAGGTCCCTGCACGGCGGTCACCGGCGCGATCGACCCCATCGCATCGGGCGAACATCTCCATCGTTGCCGCCTGCGCCTTCGGCCACCTCATCATCGACCGACAAACTCTGGATTGCATTGGCGTCACCATCGGGCTCAGCAGCCGCGACAGGAGGCCCCACTTGTGGAATAGATCGGGACGCTGGGCTCGATTTCAGCGCTCTCCGCTTCCATGAACGTCAGCGTTCCGCCGGAGGATCCGCTCGCGGCACCCGGACTCATCGCAGCATCGATGTCAATCAGCAGCACCGGCCGTCCTGAGAAAGTCCCGCTCCCGTTCGACGGTCTGGCTGGCGGCTTGGTCGGCCGCGACACCACGCGATGCCAGTGATCCGCAGCTCGCCGACGGGATTGTAGGTCGAGTCCATCAGTTCGTGGGTGACTTCGGACGTCCACCACGCAGTCGCGCTGACTCTGGTCCCTAAGGGAGGCTGAGGATTGGGTTCTACCGCTAGGTACGACACTTCGCGGTCGAACCTCGCAGCCACTACTTGATTGTATCAAGTAGTGGGCTTAACCTAGGTGCATGACGCCGACCCATGACGCGCAACTGCTGAAGGGCCTGCTGTCGCTGTTATTGCTACAACTTCTCGCCGAGCGCGAGTCCTATGGCTACGAAGTGGTGCAGCGTCTGCACGAGATCGGCCTGAGCGACGTGCTCGAAGGCACGGTCTATCCCGCGCTGGCCAGACTCGAACGCGAAGGCCGAGTCAGCGCCCGCCTCGTCGCGTCCACTTACGGGCCGGCACGTAAGTACTACCGGCCGACACAGGCCGGCTACCAGGCCCTTGTCGAGGGCGCCTCAAGTTGGCGCTCACTGTCCGCCATCGTGGGCACGGTGCTCGATCGGCCGGTTCCCTGCGAACCCAGTGAAGGAGCTTGACCATGCCGCACAACGTTTCCTGGTTCGACCGCATGCGTATCGAGCGAGTCGTGTGGATGCTCGACCAACGCCTCTACGACCTGCCGCGTAGATCCCGCATCGATAAGCGCAGGGAGGTGCGCGCGAACCTTCGCGCGGCCGCGAGCGACATCGGCACCCGCGAGGCCCTCACGCGCCTCGGAAACAGCCGCGAACTCGCCACCGAATATCTCACCGCCGAGTTCGGTGACGGGCCCAGACCGTCCTGGATCGCTGCCAGCTTGTTCTTTTTTACTGGAGTGTTGGTGGGCACGTCGCTGTTCACCGACGCAGCCATCGCCTACAGCGACGGCATCCTTGCCGCCAACCCACACGCCACCGGCACATTCACCTGGAACGGCATCGACTACCTGCAGACGTCTGTGCAGTACACCTTCGTCGACGGCTCCAGCAATTTCGCCGGCGGCGCATTCAGTCCGCTCGCCTGGATGCTGTTGGTAATCGCGACCGTGCTCGTCGGCCGACTCTGGCGAATGCCGTCTGTGTGGCGTCGTCGACGCGCAGCAACTCCCACGAAATGAGCTGCCCGCATTCCTCGTGTGCGTACCGCGCACTTGCCCCAAGTCAGGGCCGGACGGACTCAACGCACGAATCTCGCAACCTACGGTGTTCCGTCGACCGCTCCTGGGGCGGTCGATCGGGTTCCCGCAAACCGAATGGTGACCGGGCGCCACCGACGATCCGGCCTCTGCCGCATCACGCGACGCCGACGACGACCTTCCCGAGTGCGCGCCCTTCACCGACACGAGCGAGGCGGCGGGCACCTCGTCGAGCGCGAAGAGGCGGTCGATGTGGATCTTCACCCTCCCGGCGACGCACATGTCGGCCAGCGGCTCGAAGTGGGCCGGGCCCTGCTTCACGGCGAGCACCCCGATCGATCGGCCGGTGAGTCGCCCGACCACCGGACCGACGGTGAGCACCCGGAGCAGCGTGCCCACCGACGCGCCCACGCACCGATACCTGCCACCGGGCGCCAGCGCCCGCCGGTAGGCGAACACCGACCGGTGCGCGACCATGTCCAGGATCAGGTCGTACGGTTGCGTGGTGCACGTGAAGTCCTCCCGGCTGTAGTCGATCACGTCGTCCGCGCCCACCGATCGCATGAACTCCTGCTTGGCGGCGTTGTCGACTCCGGTGACGTGAGCGCCCAGCTGCGCACAGAGCTGGATGGCGAAGGTTCCGGACCCGCCGCCGGCACCGTTGATCAGCACCCGGCTGCCCGCCACGGCCGTGCGGACTCCCTGCAGGGCGATCGCGCCCGCCTGCGGGATGGTCGACGCCTCGGCGAACGTGAGCCCGGCCGGCTTGTCCGCGAGCACCGATACCGGCGCGAGCGCAAATTCCGCGAAACCACCTTTGAGCGCCAAGTTGTCGCCGTACACCTGGTCCCCAGGCCGGAACCGGGTGACCCCCGGCCCCACGTCGTCGACGACGCCCGCGATGTCCGACCCCAGGGTCCGACGAGCCGGGTGACGCAGCCCGCCGATCCGGGCGTGTGCCGGCGATCCGCGCAGGCACTCCCAGTCGCTGAGATTGACCGACGTCGCGGCCACCTTCACCCGCACCTGGCCCGCGGCGGGCGAGGGGATCGGGACGTCCGCGACTCGCAACACATCGGAGGCCCCGTACCGGTCGTAGACGACCGCCTTCACGCCCACCCCGGGCGACCCGTGGTCATGGCAGCAACCTACGGCCCGAACGGAGCGAGGCCGCAATCGGGTCCCGGCGCGTGCGGCCACTTGCAAGAACACGCCGCGGGAACGCCGCGCAAGCTCACCCCACGCAGGTCCGCCCGGTCACCCCGTGACACGTCCCGCTCCACCGCTGGTTGCAGCGTCTGCCGACTCGGTGCCCTCTCCCCCCGCCGTCTTGGCCTGCTCGACCAGCCCCGGTGTAACGTGCGATGTTTGCCCAGCCAGAAGGCCGACCGCTCCCGCACCTGGTCACTACGAAATGGTGACGCGGACGCCGGTCGAGGTCGCCGCCAACTCGGGCCGCTTCGATCCACCGCCACACAGTCCCGCAGCGAGACACCCAAGCCCAGCTGTCACCAGCCGGGCATCATCGGTCGTCAGCTGGCCCTCACATCCAGCGCCATCAGCCGCCGCACCGCCTGGTCAGCCCGGCTTCGGTGTTCCGGCGCCGCAGGTATTCGTCGTTGACCGAACGCGGCCGCATCTCACGGTCGTCCGTGGATGACACTGTGACGGACACTGCGCGAGCCAGTCGCCTCGCCCGCCTAGATGCCGGTGCGCTCTGACGCTCGACCCTGACAGCTGTTGTCTCGCAATCGATAAGCCCGCGGCACGGCGTCGAATGTCCGTCAGCACGTGTTTCACGGCGAGTGGCGAGGTCCTGGACCGAGCGATGCAACCGGCGAAGTCCCGAACTGATCGGACAAAAAGGCAGATGCCGCCGACGATGCCCTGACCAGGGAACTGCCCCGGGTATCGACGACGGCGCCCGGGTCCCCGAGATCAGTTGCCCAAAACGTCTTCGGCGGCGTCCTTGACGCTGTCCCCGGCCTGCTTGACGCTGGCCTTGGCTTGCTCGGCCTCGCCTCGTGGCCTCGAGGTCCTCGTTGCCGGTGACCTTTCCGGTGACCTCCTTGACCTTGCCGACTGCTTCCTCGCCCGCGTGCTTGATCTTGTCGCCCATGCTCAAAACGTGGTCCCTTCTGTGCTGTCTGTCAGACGCCCGCCCTCAGATCTAGGCTTCTGACAGGGTCAGAGAGCGGTGCACGCACGTGTTCATCGTCTCCATCGGCAAAGGTCCTCGCCGTCACACCGGTGTTCGGGCCGGGGGATGTGGTCGCCGCGATCGAGCTCGCCGTCGAGTTCCCCGTGCCGGCGGTTGTGGTCAGGCCCTCACCATCACCGCGTAGGACCCGACGCCCAGCAGCCGGGCCGCGTCGATCGGTCCCTGCTCGAGTAGCAGCGCGGCGAGTCTGCCGATGGTGGGGTCGAAATCGACGTCCAGCACGGTGCCGAGCTGAACCCCGGAGGTTGTCAGCACCCGCTTGTGCAGCAGGGTGTGCGGCTTGCCCGCAAGCTCGGCCAGATACGGGTCCGGTTCCACGACGGCGGCGGCGCTGGGCACCGTCACCGCGTCGACCCCGAACGCGATGATGTTCGGCCATGGCAAGGCGCTGCCCTGGGACGAGGTTTTGGACAGGATCAGCGCGACGACTCCCGGCAGCCGTGGATCCACCACATAGTCGCTGACCCTGCCGACCGTCGACGCGGTGTCCGTCCTGACGACCGAGCGGCCCAACGCTTCGGAGAAGAGCATCAACGCTGTCCCCTCAGGTGGGCCCGGAAATCATCGACCGCGGCTCCGAACCCGGCCAGGTCGTCGGTGACGAACTCGCGGGCCGCGGCCGGCACCATCAGGTACTCACCGGACGCGGACATGGTGTCGGGCAACGGGATCAGCATCCGGTTGGTGCCCCGGCCCACCCCCTCGGCCGGGTCGATCTCGTATCCGACCACGTCGGCCTGCCCGCCACCCCCATCAGCGACCTCGATGACGACGTCGACGACGACGCCCAACGCGGCGCCGTCATCGGTCAGCACCTGCGAGCCAAGGATGTCACCGGCCGACGGCCCGCCGGACTGCATCGCGGCGAGCAAGGACTCGGTCGGGGTGAGCGCGCCCTCGTCCCTGATGACGACCGCGTCGGGACCCAGACCCACCACACTCTCCCAGGGCAACGCGGTCTTCAACGGCCCCGAGAACATGCCGCGCCCGTTGAGGGTGAACCCGCCGATCTGGCCACCGTGGGCGGCGTACATGATGTCTTTGACCTGTGCGATGTCCTCACCGGCGAAGGTGACGACCGGGAGTTTGTTGATCTCGCTGGAGCGCAGCAGAATGCTCACCTGGCGGCATCGTTCTCGTTGCGGTCATTGATGATGACCCCGCCGGTGCGGCGGCGGGCCTGGATCGCCAGGACTCCACCGATCACGACCACGATGATGATCACCACGATGACCAACCACACCCACCACTGCACCGCGCACCACCTCGGTTTCGGCCGGGAGCGGTACCGCCCAGGCCCGGGTCAGGACTTCCCCCCGACAATAGTCGTGCCACGGGAATAGTCGTGCCATGGGCGGGCACCGGCGCCAGCGGTTGTAGGAGCGGCTGATCCCTCCGGTGATCAGCGGTTCAATGCTCTGTCGCTGACATGGCCGAAGCCGGCGCCGACGGTATCGGCGGGCAGTCTCGCGGCTACGGTTCTCCGGTGACCGCCGAATCCGGCGGGAACGCGGCGACCGCCGCATGTGCACAATCTGTCATCATCGATGATTGATCCCCGGACACCCGAGACCGGCAGTGGTGCAACGGGTATCGGCGCGCTGCTAGGAGGCTCGGGTCGGAATGCCGGGAGCATCGTCGGTGAAGATGGTCGCCGCCGGCCGCGGGACCTACGTACCGAGACCTGCCGGCCGTGACCGCGCGAGCGGCGGCGTCCGCACCCTTTCGCCGCCGGACCTTCTGGTGAGTCAATGCGGGTGATATGGGCCTATTGTCGGAATAGGTACCCTGCCGGCGTAGAACCCTTCGGCGAATCGGCCGGGCGAGGGTGAGGCTCGCGTGGTGACGTCGACCAGTGAAGGTGTCGCGGTCGGGGATCCGTTTGCGGGACGGCTGTGTCCGAGGACGGTGTCGGCGTTGGGCGGGATCGGCGCGTACTGCAACTTCCAGTATTCGCCCCTACCGGGAACCCTCTCACGTGCGCCCGACAGAACGGTGGGGAGCGGGATCCTAATCCCGACCGGGATCGATCATTGCGTTGTTCCATTAGGCCGACGGTCGGCACACGGTAGCGGCTCGTGCCCATGACGACCGCCTCGGGACTTGGCAGGCAAGTGTCAGGGTCAGCGGAGTTGCTTCCCCGCCTGTGAGGCCAGCCACA
>JGI20198J14950_1000205_pt1 | contig 8137 bp, 7 predicted proteins | sample NGESurshal092012_6_FD_14950 | JGI IMG/M metagenome (IMG submission 14950) | reverse complement strand
GGGCGTGGTGGTGTTCTTGTTGAGCTGCAACAAGTATTTGCCCGACTGCACCGTCGGCGACGCGGACGCGTCTATGTCCCAAGCGGTTTCGCCCAGCGCCGACGCCTTGAACCGCAGGCTCACCGTCCTTGACTGTCCGGCCTTGACCGTGACGCGGCGAACGCGACCAGGCGCTGCGGCGGCGTCACCTTGTCGCTCACCGGTTGTTTTCACGTACACCGGGACGATGTCCGTGCCGTCAACGGAGCCGGTGTTCTTGACGGTGAACCGCACGGATCCCCAACCGTTGGCCGACACGGTGGTGGAAACGCTGAGGTCGCTGTGCTCGAAGGTGGTGTAGGTCAGACCGAAACCGAACGGGTACAAGGGGTTGTACGCGTGACCCGGACCGGACCCGGTGCCGGGCAACTGGTCGAAGAACCGCGGCTGATCACCCAGCGGGGAGGGCGCGGCGCCGTCGAAATCGCCACCCACCTTCGCGGCGTCGGACGGCCAGCTGATCGGCAGCTTGCCTTTGATGTGTCCGTGACCCCGAATGAGTGATATGCATTCACCCGAGGTCACTGATCGTGGCTTACATTGACCAACCCGACGGGCTGGGAGCGTGCCGAGCGCTCTGTCAGTTCTCGACCAGTCGCCGCGGGACCACGGTCACTGCGAATGGCGCGCGCACAGCCACCGGGTCGGCCCCGGATCCCTGCGCAACCAACACATACACACCGTCGATGAGGTCGTAGATCTCGATGGACGGCACGGCGGGATCGACGATCCAGTACTGCCCGATGCCGCCTTCGGCGTACCGCGACAGCTTGATCATGCGGTCGATCCGCGCGGTCCCCGGTGACAGCACTTCGACCACCAGTGCCGGGGGCTCGGTGATCCTCTTCTCGCCGATCCGATCCCTGCGCACCACCATCAGGTCGGGCTCCAGCGAAGTCCGGCCGTCGGGTTGCCAGTCCAACGGCGCGACGAAAACCTTGTGGTCCCGCGGACAAGCCTCTCGCAGCAGGACCGCCAGCTCAAGGATCGCTCCTTGGTGTCGCGGGGTCGGCGCGGGTGTCACGAGGAGTGTCCCGTCGAGGATCTCGTACCGCAACCCGTTGTCGGGGAGGGTTTCCAGAGCCTCGACGGTCCATTCGCCGCTGATGCGGTCGGGCCATCGGCCCGTCTCCACCGGCGCAGCCATGCCCACGATGATCCTCCATCCGCGATCCTCACACCAGGCAGCATGCACGTGTACCGCCGAGGATCGGGGGTTGTCCACAACCTGTACACACGCCTTCGAGCTCGCCACGCGGTGGTAGGCCGGCCGTGATACCGGGCGCCGCGGATTCTCTACCAGGCGGTGTACGGGCACGCGTTGATGAAGGACACGTTCCGGCGAGTCGTCGCGCCGCAGCTGGTGGCCACCGGCGAGCTCGCCGACGATTTCGGGAGACCCGCGGAGTTGTTCCGGAAGATCCCTGGCGCCTTGTTGCCGGCCAGCGCGTGGGTGACGTTCGTGGATCCCCGATGGCGCTGACGACGGGATCGAACCCTCGAGCCTTCCATGGCTGCAGTGCCGCTGGAGTCTCGATCAGTAAGAATGGTCCGTGTGCAACGGGTCTCGACTTCAGTGTCGATCCGATCGAATGGGGTAACGCGCGGCGTAACGAGTCGGGGGCTCACCAACCATCGCGACAAAATCACGGGTGAAATGTGCCTGGTCGGCGTAGCCGAGTTCGGCGGCGAGGCCGGCCCAATCGACCGCAGTTCCCGACGCCATTCGTCGTTTCACCTCGTTCAACCGGTAGTGCCGGATGACCCATTTCGGTCCGACACCCACGTGCTCGGCGAAGAGCCGCTGCAAGCCCCGCACGCCGAATCCGGACCGGTCGGCGAGGGTGCCCACGCGGGTGATGTCGGGCTCCGCGGAAACTCGCGCCAGAATCCCGGCAACGGTGGTCGCCGTGGAGTCGGGGGCAGGTAGGTGCGCCAGCAGGAACCGCTCGATGACGCGGACCAGTTCGGTCTCATCGGTGGCGCCGGCCATCGCCCGTTCGGGCAGGTCGGGACCGAACACCGCACGCGCCGGGATCGACCGGCCGGTGATCGTGGAGACGGGAGCGTCGAGGAATGGTCGGAAGCACCCCGGCCGGAAGGCCACACCGAAGGCCCGTCCCACTCCGTCGAGCATCCGGAACACGTGGCGCCGTCCCACCCCGCGCACGACGGGCCCTGCATCGCCGACGAAAGACAGGTGCACGTTGAGGGAGGGCACGATGAGTTGGCGAAACGCCGGTTGACCTCGCAAATCCCAAGCGGCGAGCCAGTACTGGGTGACGAACAATGCCAGTTCCGGCGCGGGATCGCCGTACCAGTGGCGCTGGAAGTTCGACCAGGAGCCCGCAACCTCCCTGTCGTCACGGTCGCTCGGGACGTGCGCCATGCAGGACAGGGTAGGCGTCGCGTTTGTTCAAGACACCGGCGCCGAGCCGCGGATACCGTTTCCAGGCGGCAGTCGACAGCCACGGGAGAGGGACCACCATGCTGGGCTATTCGGTGATGCTGATGGCGGCGACGCCGACCATTGCGATCGTGCGGAGCATCGGGGACGACCAACTCACCGCGCCGACACCATGCACCGAGTTCGACGTGCGCGGGCTGATGGATCACCTTCTCCACTGGGCACCACCGCTCGAGGGTGCTGCCCGGAAGGAACTCGTTCCGCCGCGCGATGGAGGTGGTGGGAACAGTGCCGGGCCTGGCGACGACGAGCGGGTGGTGTTGGTCGATCAGATCGACCGCATCGCCAAGGCGTGGAGCGAACCGAGCGCCTGGGAGGGCACGACGCGGATGGGCAGCCCGACGGAACTCCCGGCGTCGATGATCGGTGGCATGGTCCTTGGCGAAATCGTGGTGCATGGTTGGGATCTGGCGCGAGCCACCGGGCAGGCGTCGGAGTGGGACGGCGAAGTGCTGTCGTTCGTCCATCGGGAATTGGAGCTGACAGCCGAGCAGGGCAGAGCGATGGGCGTCTACCGGGATCGGGTGGAAGTTCCCGACACCGCGTCCGTGCTGGACAAGATCCTTGGGATGACCGGCCGGGACCCGGGGTGGACGGCCAGCCAACCGGATGAGGGTCGACGCCACCCGTGCAGGTCCTCCCCAGAAGGGGTGTCGTTGTCCGACAGGGCGTTTGGGCGGCGTCCTGGGCCGATTGGTCCGGCCGCGCAGGGTGAACCAATGACGGATCGTGGAGCGCCGGGAAGGCCCGTGGTCGTACCCTGAGGCGATGACGAGGGCCCGTGCCGGTGCGCAGGCTGCGCCGGATGTCCGGCGATCAAACCCCGTCGATCGAGCACCGGCACCCAACGGCGTGTTAGCCCTGCAGCGCTCGGCCGGAAATGCCGCCACCGTGGCTGTCATCCAACGCTCCACCGGCGGCGTCAGCCGTTTTCCAGCAGGGCCTGTTGTGGTTGTTGCCCGCGATGTGGACTTCGGGTTGCGCGCGAAGGCCGGGATCTCCGGATTTGCCGGACCCGCGGCTGACTACTGGCGGGCGAATCCCGGCGAGACATTGGAGGATTTCGCCAAGCACCTGATGACCGAGGCGAACAAGGAATTGGCGGCCAACGGCGTACCGGTGCTGCCGGCCCCGGCTTTCGGCTCACGCGCCCGCAACGCCGGTGGCTTCGCGCAGCACTCCTGGACGGTGCAACTCGACGCCGCCCGGACCGCGCAAGCACCGCTCACCACGAAGATCGGCTCTCTGGCTGTCGACCGCGTCGCGGAGGTCGCCAGCGTCTGCTTCCACGAGGCCAGGCATGCCGAGCAGATATTCGCGGCGGCCAGGTTGGTGGCCGGCGAAGGCAAGGACGCCAAGGCTATCGCCGCCGAGGTTGATATTCCGGTGAACATCGCCCAAGCGGCGCTGGCTCGAGGGGCCCGATGGCCCCGCGGCAAGGCCGCACTCGCTGAGATCAGACTGTGGCGGGCGATCGGCCAAACCGGGAAGCACAGTGACTACTGGGACTGGAACGAGGCTTTCCGCGGGTTCGTCGCCAATGTCATCGCCGGGTTTCCGTCGCCGTCACCGTCCGGCGTGGACACGATCATCGCCACCCGCGACGCATTCGCCAGGACGCTCGCCGAATGGCAGAAGGACACCCTGCCATTCCTGGATCTCAAAATTTCCGCATTGTCCAAACTGAAACGGCCCGATTCTTCGGACGCCGTTGTGCTGCGTGACCTCGCGAAGATCAGGACTGCTGCCCGGTCTGTGGTCAAGGCCGACAAGACCCTTGGCACCGAGATCGCCCGGTTCCGGGAGCGGCAGGCGGACGCCAGGAGGCCGATCACCGTTGCCCAGGCGCGCGGAATTCAGCAAACTTTCGCGTTGGACTGGCTCGGACTCGAAATCGCGGTGCGGAAGCTCAGTCAGGTGGCCGACGCAGCGTACGAGGCGTACCCGCACGAGGCGGATGCCTATGCGACGGGGAAACTGGTGACGAAGGGGTTCCTCGATCGCGCGACGACTCCGGCCGCGACGCCGTAGACCGGCAGAATCAATGACGTTCAACGCTTCCTTTTGCCAGTTCAAACGGATATAATCGAACACATGTTGGTCGACGAGGGCAGGAGCGGCGAGGCTGCGCTGTCCTCCGACGACCTCGCGCGGTTCGTCGACCGACTCGCATCCGTGGACGACAACGCCGGCGACGCCGAGCTCATCGACCAGATCACCCAACTGGAAAGAATGAAATCGGCCTGCGCCGCCGCGCAAGCCAAACTCACCGTCGCCTTCGCCGCCGCCCACACCGCGGCACAACCCGCCGGCCAGCAACGCAACACCAGCGTCCAGCGCAGCATCGCCGCGCAAATCGGCCTGGCCCGACGCGATTCCCCGGCTCGCGGCGGCCGGCACCTCGGTCTGGCCAAAATCCTCCTGCACGAAATGCCCAACCTCTACGCCGCATTACGCGCCGGCGAGATCACCGAATGGCGGGCCACCCTCATCGCCCGCGAAACGGCCTGCCTCTCAGTGCAGGACCGGCGCCTCGTCGACCAGGAACTCGCCGGCCAACTCCCCACCCTCAGCGACCGGCAAGCAGCACACGCCGCCGCCCGCATCGCCCAACGCCTCGACCCCGCGCACTGCGTCGCCCGCATCCGCAAAGCCCTCGGCGACCGCCGAGTCAGCATCCGACCCGCCCCCGACACCATGTCCTACGTCAGCGCGCTGCTCCCCGTCGCCCAAGGCGTCGCCGTCTACGCCGCACTCAACCGCTACGCCACCACAGCCACCGCCACCGGGGACTGCCGCTCCCGCGGCCAACTTATGGCCGACGAATTCGTCACCAGAATCACCCAACCCGCCACCATCACCCCGGCCGGCACCGCCAACCCACCCAGCGGCGAGGCGGCACCGCGGACCCCCGAGTCGAACCCGGAAACCGATTCCGACCAACGGGACCACGACACAGCCGACGACTCGGTGGATACCACCGTGGCTGCGACGGCCGACGCATCAGACTCGCCCGGCGAAGAAGCACCCGGGCTCGGCTCCGTCCCCGCCGGAACCAACATCGACATCCAACTCGTCATGACCGACCGCACCCTGTTCGACGGCGACAACGAACCCGCCCACCTCACCGGCTACGGCCCCATCCCCGCCCCACTGGCCCGGCACCTCATCCGCACCGCCAGCCCACAGATCAAAACCTGGATCCGCCGCCTCTACACCGACCCCGACACCGGGCACCTGATCAACGGAGACAACCAACGGCGCCTCTTCACCCCCGCGGCCCGCCAATACCTCATCGCCCGCGACCAAACCTGCCGCACACCCTTCTGCGACGCCCCGATCCGGCACGCCGACCACACAAACCCTTACGCCAACGGCGGCCCCACCACCGTCACCAACGGCCAAGGACTGTGCGAACGCTGCAACTACACCAAAATGGCAGCCGGCTGGACCACCCGGACCGCACCCGACGGCATCGGGATCATCACCACCACCCCCACCGGCCACACCATCCGCAGCGACCCACCCCCACCACCCAAGTCCCGACCCCGGGCCGACCACAGCCTCATCGAAGCCAGACTCCTCCGCCACCTCCGACGCGCGGCCTAGACCGATCGCGCTAACTCCCGGTGAGCTGCACCACGATGAAGATGATCAAGGCCGCGGCCACCACCACGGCGACCGCGATGGTTCCCCAGAACATCACCTTGGGCCTGGCTTCGACCTCGGCCCCGATCCACTCGATCTCCTCACCAGCAGACCGATGCTGCTGCTCGTGGGTCTCGTCCGGCTTGTCCTCGCCCAATGGTGTGCTCACAGCTGGAGTCTATAAAGCGCCGAAGGGGATCGTTGACGGCATCGCTGGGCTCCGCTGCAGTCATGTGCTTTCGTGAAGTCATGACCCAGGGGTACGTGCACGGCTATGACCACGAGGAGAACTCACGGCTCGGGGACCAGGCCGGCACGCTCGTCGAACTTCTCCATGCGGACACCGCTTATCCCGCCGGGAGTCTGGTGCTCGAAGCCGGGTGCGGGGTGGGAGCCCAGACCGTGACCCTGGCCGAGCGCAGTCCGGATGCCAGATTCACCTCGATCGACGTTTCGGCGGGTTCCTTGGCCCAGGCGCAGCGCAGGGTGGAACGCGCGGGCTTACGGAACGTGGAGTTCCGGCAAACCGATATCCACGCGTTGCCGTTCGCCGACGGGTCATTCGATCATGTCTTCGTCTGTTTCGTGTTGGAGCACCTGCCGCGACCGGTCGAGGCATTGACACGACTCCGGGTCCTGCTCCGCGCGGGCGGCACGATCACCGTCATCGAGGGCGATCACGGGTCCGCCTATTTTCACCCGGACAGCGCCGCCGCCCGAGCCGCCATTCAGTGTCAGGTCCAGCTGCAGGCGCTGGCCGGCGGAAACGCGCTCGTCGGACGCCAGGTCTATCCGCTGCTGGTCGCGGCCGGCTTCGACGCCGTCCACGTCGCGCCCCGCACGGTCTACGTCGACTCGGGACGGCCGGCTCTCGTCGACGGCTTCACTCGCAAGACGTTCACCGCGATGATCGAGGGCGTCCGTCAGCAGGCGATCGACGCAGGCCTGACGGACCCCGAGACGTTCGACGCCGGCATCGCCGCGCTGCACCGGACGACCCACGCCGACGGCGTCTTCTGCTACACGTTCTTCAAGGGTGTTGCCCAGCAGGGGTCACACGAGTAGACGGCGGGTCGTCCGTCCGTCAGACCCGCTCGCGGAACCGGTCGGCCGCCACCAGCACCGTGGTGTCACCGGATCGCGCATACTCGCGCATCGCGGCCTCGGCCAGTTTGATCACGTGCTCATCACCATGCTCCACCGCCTTCGGCCCCAGTTCGCCAAGCAACTGCTCGGGGTCAGTGTCCACGGCCGACACCTCCCGATCGATGCGCGGAGACGCAAATGCCGCGACGATCCCGCCGACCGCCTGCCAGGCGGCCGCAACGCTACGCACCCTCAGGTCCGGCGGAAGCTCGGGCAAGACGAGCCGGACCGCGGCCGGCGCGGTCACCGCGTGACAGAAGGCGATCGGCGCATCCTCCCGCGCAGCCAGCACACGCGCGCCGACGGCGATCAATTCGTCCAGCGCGGCGTCGGGACGCAGCGGCGCACCCCAGCCGTCGAGGCCGTCCCCGAAGCCGTCGAGACGGACCAGCGAATGCAATCGGCCGCCCACACCGGGCCTGTCCGATTGCACCGCCGGATCGAGCCGGGGCAGCGCTCGGGTGGCCGCGACAGCGTCGAGCGGGCCGGCGAGCCCGGGGTCGCCAGGAAGCGGTTGATAGCGCGCCGCCCAGTACCCCAGCCCCTGCGCGAGCTCGTCGATCAGCAACGGGTCCTGGTGGTCGCCGGCTTCCTGCAACGAGCGCACCGCGTGCGCCGTGCGGATCACCCCATGCGTGGCGCTGGCCGCGAGACCGGGCAGCAGGCGCGGCCACCAGCGCAGCAACAGTTCCCGCCACCCCGTCTCCTTTGCTTCCCTTCGCAGCAGCGCGGTCCAGTCACCGATCAGGTGCTCGTCGCCCAGATAACGCCGCCAGTCCCCCACATCGATGCCCCTGATGACCTCCGGCGCGCCCTGCAGTCGCAGGCGGTACCGAT
>JGI20198J14950_1000198_pt1 | contig 8236 bp, 11 predicted proteins | sample NGESurshal092012_6_FD_14950 | JGI IMG/M metagenome (IMG submission 14950) | reverse complement strand
CGACCCGGCCACTGGGACGTTGCTGATGGACCCCTGCAATGGTCCCGTGCAGTACCTATATGTGCCTGACCCGCCGCCGGGCGCGCCGGCGGCACCGCCGCCCCCGCCGCCGCCGGATCCGGCGGTGTTGGCGCAGCAGGCGTACACGGAGTTGACGGTGCCGAAGCCTGCGGCGCAACGGTCCCCGCCGGAGACCAACTCGGACCCGGACAACGGCGGCCTGTCCTACACCTGGGTGGGTCTGAACACGTGGGTATGGGTGAACAACTGGCAGCCGTTGCAGCGCACGGTGGATCTGCGTGGGGTGTCGGCGACGGTGACCGCGACCCCGACGTCGCTGGTGTTCGACCCGGGCAACGGGGACGCACCGGTGACCTGCCCGGGTCCCGGTCGCCCAAGGACCGAGGCCGACGCCAACACCGCGCCGACCGGCGGTGGCTGCGGTTACATGTACCGGTCGGTCACTCCTGACGGGCCGTTGACCGCGACCACCGGCATCACCTGGTCCGTGGCATGGACGAGCAACACCGGCGCCGGCGGCACCTCCCCGGCGCTGACCACGCAGTCCCATTCGACGTTCCTGGTGGAGCAGATTCAGGTGGTGGTGAAGAGGTGAAGGCTTCAACGACGACAGGTGACCGGCGGTCCTCAACGCTGAACGGGGCGTCGACGGTCCCGCCGCCGGTCGGGTCGCCGGCGGTGGTGCGGACCCAGTTGCCGACCAGGCAGCGGCGTGCTCACACTGTGCGCTGCCGGGGATGCAAGGAGCGCATCGGGTGCAACATGCAGGATTTAACCGGACATAAGGCAAATCGTCGGTGATGCGTCGGCGCAGACGAAGGGGTTGCACTGTAACGCTTTTCAGCCACAATCGTCGGTCCTAGTGTCACTGTGACGGTAGTTGAGAGCGACGCGGCAAGGAGGACGCGCCCGGGTCAGGGCAATTCGACACGCCCTCTGCCAGCTCCATCAGGCGGGGAAGTCGAAGGTCGCGACGAGGGCGCGTGGTCGGATTCTGGATACTTCCGGTCGATGGCGAACGCTGCGGATTCGTCGTGCGGGAGTGCGTTGTGGATCTCTGAGCCTCGGTAGTGGGCGAGCAGGTTCCGGGTGATGAGCATGTGGTCGAGCATCTCGCCGCGGCCCTGGTGGAACAGGGTGTACCTGGCCGGCGCGGGAATGGTGTGCGACGGTCCTCCGCAAGTATCGGGTCCCGCCCAACAGCGTCTCCCCGTCATGGCCGTAACCCTCGTCAGTCCTACCGGAGGCACACGATGACCCCGAAGCCGACCTGGGTCGACCGCCGCGTCGATGCCCTGCTCGCCGCGCTGCACGACCTCGGCATGTCCGCATCACGCGCCGCCGCCACCGAACTCGTCCACGAACGCGTCCGGTGGGTGTCCTCCCAGATGGGCATCTCCCCCGCCGCGGCGCGGCGCTACCTCACCGACGACGTGCTCGCCGACCTCGCCCGCACCTTGGTCATCTCGATGGCGGACGAAACGCCCGGCGCCGACGTCACCGAATCGGCCCGCACCGCCGCGGTACCGCTGCCGATCCTCGGCCGCTGCATCGCCGGCCTCGCCGAAGCCATCCAAATACGGCTTCGCGAACGCGACGATATCGACCATCTGCGCACCACCGTTGTCCAGCTCGCCCAGGCGTTGTCCGCCATCGGCCAGGTCACCTCCGATCACGCACCAGACCACGCAGGTCGCGCCGCAACCCTGGTGATGATGCCGCCGGGACTGGTCAACCGTGCCGCCCGCTATCTCGAGGCCGCCGCAACCCTCGTCCACGATGGCGTGCTGCCCGAGGACTTCAACACAACCCATGCGGGCCAGCTCGCGGCCACCTTCCTGCAGGACGCGGCGAGCCTGCGCTACTACGCCGGCGAGCGAGCGTGACGCACCGCCGTGCCGCCGGGGTGCGATGGAGGACGACGTGATCCGTCCGGCCGGGATCGCCCCGCCGGGCCCGGTGATCGGTAGGAAACCTCAGTTCACGGTTGTGTTGTGCTTCCATAGATCGACCCGGTCACCGGCAACCTACCGCCGGGTGTCCACGAGTCCTCGTGGACAGAGTTGGAGGCCGCCTTCGGCACCACCCAGTGGCGCCGTCAGTTGCTGTCCGGGCTGCGAGCGGCGCTCGAGGCGCTGCGTGTGGCGGGCTGCCGACGCGCGTACGTCGACGGGAGCTTCGTGACGGCAAAGGAGGTTCCCGGCGATTTCGACGGGTGTTGGGAGGCCGAAGATGTCGATCCCGATGCTCTCGATCCGGTGCTGTTGGACTTTTTGGACATCCACGTGCGGCACAGAAGGTGAAGTTCTGCGGGGAGATGTTTGTCGCCAACTCATCGGCGACCCCTGACGGCACCCGGTTCCTGGACTTCTTCCAAATCGACAAGAACACCGGCGACGCAAAGGGCATCGTCGCCATCGACCTCGGAGCGCTGTGATGATCACCAACGAACGGCAGTACAAGATCACCAAGAATCAACTCGAAGCGTTCGAGCAGGCACACGCCGAGGCCCTGACGGAGGGGGCCGGCGCCTGGTGTGCACCCACGTATCCACCAGGCGATGCAGGAGGGACTGGCCAGTCAGATCGACGACCTTCGTGAGCAGGTCGAGCAATATGAGGCCTTGAGGGCGGGCGTCATCCGCCGGAGGGTGCTGACCTCGGTGCTCGACCTGCTTCCCGCCCTGATCGAGGCGCGGGTCGCTGCCGGCCTGACGCAGAAGATGCTGTCCGAACGGCTCGGAGTCGCCGAGCAACAGATCCAGCGGTACGAGGCCACCACCTACGCCGGCGTCAGCATCGAACGCGTCCAGGCCGTGGCCGACGCCCTCGGACTCAAGATCACCGAAGAACTCACCTACCCGGTGCATGAAACGGCGTAGGAGCAAAGGGACCGTGTAGGCGCCGGGGTCCGCAACGCCGCCGACTGAAGTGACGGCGGCGGGTGTGACTCCGGCGGCGCGGGTCTGCCGGGGCCTCGGCGAGCACGTGGTGTTCCCGCCACCGCGCCCTCGACTGCTCCAGCACGGCGATGGTGGCGGCCGTGAGGTCCCCGACCAGCGCCCGGGTGACGGGCGCGGGTTTGCCTGCCGAGGTGGTGGAGGCGGTGACCATCTCATCCAGGTTCCGTTTGCCGCCGAGGACTTCCAGGGCCTGCCAGCGCCACTGGGTGCGTTGCTCGGCCAGGGACCGGGGTTCGTGTTTGCTGTCCCGGCTGTCCCGGCTGTCCCGGCTGTCCCGGGTGGCCAGGGTGGCCAGGGTGGCCAGGGTGTCCAGGGTGGCCAGGTGGCCAGGGTGGCCAGGGTGGCCAGGTGGGCTGAGCGGGTGGGATCAGCGCCGGGACGGTACCCGGAGTCCGGTGACCACCAGGATCACGCCGACGACGGCGACGATCGGGCCGACCACCGCCCACAGCGTCTTGCCGGACATCGCCGAACCGCCGAACACGCCCAAACCCTGCAGCCCCCAGACCCCGCCGATCAGGATGAGCAGAACGCCCAGCCCGATCCACACCGGTTTCTTCATTGTCTGTCCCGTCTTTCGGGGGCGTGCGCTGCGCCGCGATGCTGGATCAACCTGTCCAGTTCAACCTGTGACGATCCGCTGCAATTCCTCCAGCACCGAGACTTCCTCGTTGATGTCCTTGGCCGCCGCGTTGGAGAACAGCACCTGGTCGACACCCGCACCGTCGAGTCGGGCGAGGTCGTCGGCGATCTGCCGGGGCGATCCGCCGAGGAAGGGCCGGCCCTCACCGATCGGATCGACGGTGACCGGGACGTTGGCCCTGGCGACCACGGTGAGATCGGACGGGTCGCGACCCTGCTCGCGGGCCGCGTCGTGAAAGGCGGAGATCGACCCGCGCAGCACCTCCTCGGAGAGGACGATCGGGCTGATGCCGCCAGCGGTCCGCGCGGCCCGCGCCACTCCGGCCGGGGTCATCGACCCGAGCAGCACCGGGATGTGCGACTGGACCGGCTTGGGCCCGACCTCAGGGGGTGCGATGCGATAGAACCGGCCCTGGTAGCTCAACCGGGTCGGGACCCCAGCAGGCGCGCATCGCATCGATGACCTCGTCCAGACCGGCGCCGCGGCGCTTCATCGGCACGTTGGCCGTCTCGAACTCCTGCGGCATCCAGCCCTGCCCCAAGCCCGCGATGACCCGACCGTTGCTGAACTGGTCCAGCGTCGCGAACCGGCGGGCCAGCATCACCGGCGGGTGGAACAGCGCGTCGATCACGCTGGTGCCCAGCATGATCCGCTCGGTGAGGGCGGCACGTAACTGAGCGTCTCCAGCGGTTCGAACGTCACCCGGTAGGCCTTGGGAAGCGGCCGCGGCGGCCCACCGGACTGAGGCAGGTCACCCACCGGCCGGAGCAGCCGCTCATAGGTCCACAGCGCCGCGTACCCGAACTCCTCGGCCGCCTGGGCGATCCGGATGATGTGCGCGGGTGAGGCGAAGGGCGCCGAGGTGGGTAGCGCCACACCGAGTTCCATGATTCATGCTGACACGGGTTCTGACACCGGGAACGACCTGGGCTCGGGTGCTGGTTGGATAACCCTGGTGACCGACCCTCGCATCGACCCGCGCCCGGCGCACCACCGGTCGGGCAACTACGACATCATCGTGGCGCTGTTCTGCGGGCTGCTGTTGATCTCCAATATCGGCGCGACAAAGCTGATCCAGTTCGGCCCGATCATCACCGACGGCGGCGCGTTCCTGTTCCCGCTCACCTACATCTTCGGTGACGTCATCAGCGAGGTGTACGGGTTCGCAAGGGCCCGCCGGGCGATCCTGCTGGGCTTCGGACTTTCCATCCTTGCGTCGCTGACGTTCTACGTCGTGCAGATCGCGCCGGCAGCGGAGGCATACGAGAACCAGGCCGCGTTCGAGGCCGTCCTCGGTTTCGTGCCGCGCATCGTGCTGGCCAGCCTGTGCGGATTCCTGGCCGGACAATTGCTCAATGCCTATGTGCTGGTCCGGATCAAGCGCAAGACCAAGGAACGGCATTTGTGGGCCAGACTGATCGGTTCGACCCTGGTCGGCGAGCTGGCCGATACGGTGGTGTTCTGCACCATCGCCTTCTACGGCATCATCACCGGCAGCGATTTCCTGAATTACGTGATCACCGGCTACGTGTACAAGGTCTTGGTCGAGGTGGTCATGCTGCCGGTCACCTATCCGGTCATCGCCCTGGTGAAGCGGCACGAACCCGATTACGTCCCTGACGGTTTCGTCGCGGAAGCACCGCGGTAGTAGCTGCCGTAGTAGGAACCGAGGAAATCCGACCGGAACTCCGCGAAGGTCCCATCGGCGATGCTCTGCCGTATCCGGTCGACGAGCCGGACCACGAACCGCTCGTTGTGAATGGTGGACAACGTCGCCGAGAGCATCTCCTTGGCCTTGAACAAATGATGCAGATAGGCCCGCGTGTAGTGCCCGCAGGTGTAGCAGTCGCACCCGTCGTCGGGCGGGGAGAAATCCCGGCGAAATCGTGCGTTGGTGACGTTCATCCGGCCGGTGGTCGAATACAACTGCCCGTTGCGGGCGACTCGGGACGGCGAGACGCAGTCGAAGGTGTCGGTACCGTTCTCGATGGCGGTGAACATGTCGTCGGGCTCGCTGATCCCGAGCAGGTGGCGCGGACGGTCCTCGGGCAGCTCCTCGCACACCCACCTGACGATGGTGCCCAGGTTGTGCTTCTCCAACGCCCCGCCGATGCCGTACCCGTCGAACCCCAACGGCACCAGGTCCCGGCTGGCCCGCCGACGCAGGTCCTCGTACTGTGCACCCTGCACGACCGCGAACAACGCCTGGTACGGCCGTCCCGCCCGTTCGGCGGTGAGCCTGCGGTGCTCGTTGATGCAGCGCACCGCCCACGCCTGGGTGCGGGTCACCGACTGCTCCTGGTACCGGCGGGTGTTCATCAGCGTGGTGCATTCGTCGAAGGCGAAGATGATGTCCGCACCGAGCTGGTGCTGGATGCCCATCGACACCTCCGGGCTGAACCGGTGCAGCGAGCCGTCCAGGTGCGACTTGAACGTCACCCCGTCGTCGTCGACCCTGGCCAGCCGGGTCTTGCCCTCGGCGATGACGTGATCGGACTGCAGGCCGGTCACATCCATCGCCAGCACCTTCTTGAACCCGGCGCCGAGCGAGAGCACCTGGAAGCCACCGGAATCGGTGAACGTCGGTCCCGGCCAGTTCATGAACGACCCGAGACCACCCGCCTGCTCGACGATGTCGGCGCCGGGTTGCAGGTACAGGTGGTAGGCGTTGGCGAGCACTGCCTGCGCGCCGAGCCCCGTCATCGATTCGGGCAGCACCGACTTGACGGTGGCCTTCGTGCCTACCGCGATGAACGCGGGCGTCCGGATGGCACCGTGCGGGGTGGTGATCACCCCCGTCCGGCCGAGAGTATCGGGCAGCCTGGCCTCGACCTCGAAGCCGAACCCCCGCGGCTCGGGATCGGCGGTGGATTCCGGTGGCGTCACCTTCGCATCCAAGCAGCCCGCCGGTAGCGCACCCGCCGCTGCCCGCCGCGTTCCAGGCGGCGGTCGGGCGTCAGGCGATGAGACCGGTGCACCGCGCGACCTCCGTGTGCCGGTGCACGATTGCCACCCGGGTGGGTCCGAGCAGGCTCTGGAACACCCTTGCCCCGCGTCGTCGCGGATCTGGCTGCCGGGTCCGGGAGCTGATCGGCTGGGTGCTCGGGGCCCGGGACAACTGGCCGAAGATAGTGCTTGCATTCGGTACCTGGGTACAGGTTTACCGTTCAGCAATGACCGACATTTCCCTCCCCTCGCCGGGCTGGGGGCTCCCGCCGAATGCACCTTGCCCAGCGCGGATCGACCCCTTCGAGTGGCAGAGTTCGACGACCTGTTCGCCACCGCGGTGCGCTCGGTGACCCGAGAGTCCAATGTACACGCCACTTTCGAACTCCCCGCGGAGCCGGCGGTGGCGGCCACCGCCGCTGATCTGACGGCTCGGGAATCGCAGTGCTGCACGTTCTGGACGTTCGCACTGACGATGACCGGAGGCCGGGTCATGCTGGAAGTGCGGGTGCCGCCGGGCAATGTCGCCGTACTGGACGCCCTGGTTGTTCGGGCGCAGGCGGCAGTCGATCGGGCGACGTCGTGACCACCGGCCTGCGCGCCGGGCAGCTGGCCTCGGCGGCCGGTGTCAATCCGCAGACATTGCGGTACTACGAACGGCGCGGGCTGCTGGAACGGCCGGATCGCACCAGCGGCGGCCACCGGGTGTACCCGGACGAGGCGATCACCCTGCTGCGGGTGATCAAGACCGCGCAGCGGCTGGGCCTCACGCTTGCCGAGGTCGCCGATTTGCTGGCCGCCGGAACCCACCATCACGGCCGGACGGACGACGGGCTGCGCCTGCGCGCCGAAGCCAAACTCAGCGAGATCGAGCAGAAGATCACCGACCTGACGATCATCCGAGAATCGTTGCGGCAGGCCATTGATGCCGGATGCGACGACCTGATGGTGTGCGCCGGCAGTCCGCAGTGCCCGCTGCCGTTCACCGCTCTCGTGCCGCTACCCGAGCCCGGCTCGCCGACGACCCGGCAGCGCCGCGGATAGCCTTCCTCATGCTCATCGCCCGCTCGATCGCATTGTTCATCCTCGCCGCGGTTGCCGAGATCGGTGGCGCCTGGTTGATCTGGCAAGGGGTCAGGGAGCACCGCGGGCTGGTCTGGATCGGCGCCGGCGTCATCGCTCTCGGTCTGTACGGGTTCGTCGCCACCCTGCAGCCGGACGCCAACTTCGGGCGGATCCTTGCCGCGTACGGCGGCGTCTTCGTCGCCGGCTCGCTGGCCTGGGGAATGATCGTGGACAGATTCCGGCCGGATCGCTACGACATCATCGGCGCGCTGATCTGCCTGGTCGGCGTCGGCGTGATCATGTACTTCCCGCGCGCCGGCTGAACCGGCCCGGCCGCCGCAACTGGCCCCGGATGCAGGGCGGGTATCAGGGCAGGACCGGGTCCGCTCCTCAAGAAATCCCCGCCGAAAGGAGCCGTCATGTCCCATGCCAGCGCACAGTGGCGACCGGCGGCACCCCACGACCGGCAGCTCGCCCGCACCGCCAGGGGACTGCGGGTCTTCGCGTTTCTGGTCGGCGTCGCCATCGTGTCCGGCCGCGGGTCGCGCCCAAACCCCTGACAGCGCAACCTCTCCCACCCCCTCCCCGACGCGAACCCT
>JGI20198J14950_1000197_pt1 | contig 8258 bp, 8 predicted proteins | sample NGESurshal092012_6_FD_14950 | JGI IMG/M metagenome (IMG submission 14950) | reverse complement strand
CGACCCCGGCACCGGTCGGGCCTATCGGACGACCGATTCCCTGCGTTCGGGACACGGCCGTGGACGGCTGTTCCGGTTCGGTGCGGGGGCGCTGGTGGCCGGCATCGCGGTCGGGGCGGTGGTGGCCTCGTCCGCCGCTGCGCCCGGGGATCCGCAGCGGCAGAACCAGGTTGCCCAGCTGAACGGCTCCACGATGCTCCAGCCGGTGCTGTTCGTCCGGCCGTGACCCTGCTCCCGTTATTCTGATCTCCCGCCGGCCGCCGGTCCCAACCCGGGGCTCTCCGTTGTCGAAAGGTCATCCGTACCGATGGACACACCGCGGATGACCGACGACACGGTCGGGTCACCTGCAACTCGTCATGCGGCCCGCGATGACCGGCCCCGGCTGCCGCCCCGCCCGCCCTGGCGGCCGCCGGTCAGCCCCGTCGAAGCCGGCACCTTCGGCCGGCCGCGGGGTGTCGACGGAGCCTTCGGCCCCGACGCCCACCGCGTCAACGGTGCTGCGCGTTCAACAGTGACCACGGCGCCGCCGGTGCCGGAATTCCTGGAGGACGCCTTCGGCCGGCCGGTCGGCGGCGGCGACAGCATCGGCCGCGGGCCCGCGCAGCCCGAACCACCTGGGCACTCCGAATCAGCCCCGAGCGATCCGTGGCGTGACCCGATGTCCGGGGCTCAACTGGGCGCGCCGGCCATCCACCCGACCCCGCCGGAGGGTCCGGCGCCGCTTCCGGCGGAGCGGTTCTCGTTCCGGCAGGCGCTGTTCGACCGACGGCTGCGCCCTTCCGCGTTGATCGGTCTGCTCGTCTGCGCGTTGCTGATCGGCGCGCTGGGCGCGTTGATCGGGGTGATCGCTGCCGGCCGGCTGCCGCGCGGGGTGACCGATCCGGACTTCACCCTGGCCGCCGCCCAACCCTCGGTCAGCCGCGAACCCGGTTCGATCGCGGACGTGGCCGCACGGGTGCTGCCGTCGGTGGTGTCGCTGGAAATCCGCACCGGCGACGTGGGGGACACCGGTTCGGGCGTGGTGATCGACCCGAGCGGTTACATCCTCACCAACAATCACGTGATCTCGTCGGCGGCCACCGATCCGCAGGCTCAGTTGACGGTCGTCTTCAACGACGGTGCCCAGACCAGGGCGCCCGGCATCATCGTCGGACGCGACCCGCTGACCGATCTGGCTGTCGTCAAGGTGGACGTCGCCGCCGCCACGGTGGCCCAGCTCGGCGATTCCGACACGCTGGCCGTCGGCGATCCGGTCATCGCCATCGGATCCCCACTCGGCCTGGCCGGCACGGTGACCACCGGCATTGTCTCGGCCAAGGACCGGCCGGTGCGCCTGCAGGGCGGGGGGTCGGACACCGACGCGGTGATCGATGCGCTGCAGACCGACGCGGCGGTGAATCCCGGCAACTCCGGCGGCGCGCTGGTGGACGGCACCGGCGCCGTGGTCGGCATCAACACCGCGATCCGCACCCTGGGCGGCGACACCAGCGGGTCCATCGGGCTCGGCTTCGCGATCCCGATCAACACCGCCAAGGAGATCGCCCAGCAGATCATCCGGGACGGCAAGGTTCAACACGCCAGTATGGGCCTGAACGCGCGTTCCGCGACCGACGGCGTCACCGACGGCGCCCAGGTCCAGAACGTGCAGCAGGGCGGACCGGCAGCCGCCGCCGGCATTGCCGAAGGTGACGTGATCATCAAGGTCGGCGACCGCGCGGTGGGCAATTCCGATGAGCTGGTGGTGGCCATCCGCAGCAACCCGGTGGGTGCGACGGTCCCGGTGGTGCTGCTGCGCGAGGGCCGGGAAATGACAGTCCCGGTGACGCTCAGCTCCGAATAACAGCCATCGGAGTACTGGGTATCCTGACCGGGATGTCCCTGGCTGGTTGCCGTGGGAACGGGAGGAGGCCGGAGCAGCATGTTCGGCCTTTCCTGGGCGCAGATCGGGATCATCCTGCTGGTGGGCGTCTTCGTGCTCGGACCGGAGCGGATCCCCACCGCCGTCACCTGGCTGATGACCTCGCTGCGCAAGCTGCGCACGATGGCCGCCGGTGCTCAGGCGGAGCTGCGCAAGGAGATCGGCCCGGAACTCGACGAGCTCCGCCGCCAGGTGGCCGACCTGCAATCGCTCAAGGAAATTCAGGAGCTGCGCGACCTGCGCGACCTGCATCCCAAGCGGTTGATCGGCAAGGGCATCCTGGGGGATGAGTTCTCCGGCGGGATCAGCGGGTTCCTGGGGATGACCGACAACCCCTCGGCCACCGCCGCAACCCCGCCGATCGGGCAGAACGGACCGGCCGTTCCAGCGAGTATGTCCGGTCAATCAGCCGCTCAGCAGCCGGCAGCAGTCCCGACATCAGTCCCGACATCAGTCCCGACATCAGTCCCGACAACGGCACAGGCCACGTACCAACGGCCGATACGGGCTTTGGACGCGGGGGAACGCCCGCCCTTCGATCCCGACGGGACCTGATTTGCCGTCGCGCCGGCGCTGATTACCGTGCGCCGGCGCTGATTACCGTTGCGCCGGCGCGATGCCCAGCGACACTCCCGCCAACGGCCGGCTGCGCGCGGCGATGGCCCCGGCGATCCCCCGCATCGCCTGCGCGGCCGGGCTCGAGCCCTCGCCGAGCACCAGCGGGATGCCGGCGTCACCCGCCGACCGCAGATCGATGTCCAACGGGATCCTGCCCAACAGCGGAACGTCCGTGCCGGTGACCTTGCTCAGCGTCGCGGCCACCGCCTCGCCGCCGCCCGAGCCGAAAAGTTCCAGCGTGGAGCCGTCGGGCAGCACCATCGCGGCCATGTTCTCCACCACGCCGACAAGTCGCTGGCGCGTCTGCATCGCGATGGCCCCGGCCCGCTCGGCCACCTCGGCGGCCGCGAGCTGCGGGGTGGTAACGACCAGCAGCTCGGCGGTGGGCACCAGTTGCGCGGTGGAGATGGCGATGTCGCCGGTTCCTGGCGGCAGGTCCAGCAGCAGGATGTCCAGGTCGCCCCAGTACACGTCGGCCAGGAACTGTTGCAGCGCGCGGTGCAACATCGGCCCGCGCCAGACCACCGGAACGTTGCCGTCGACGAACATCCCGACGCTGATCACCTTCACGCCGTGCGACACCGGCGGCAGGATCATCTCGCCGACCCGGGTGGGTCGCGCCGTCACGCCCAGCATCCTGGGCACCGAGAAGCCGTAGATGTCGGCGTCCAACACCCCGACGGACAGCCCTCGGGCGGCCAGCGCGGCGGCAAGGTTCACCGTCACCGTCGACTTGCCGACCCCACCCTTGCCGGAGGCGATGGCGTACACCCTGGTCAGCGAATCCGGGCGGGCGAACGGGATCTCCTTGCCGGGGCCGCCCTGCAGCTGATTGCGCAGCGCGGTGCGCTGCTCGTCGGTCATCACACCCAGGGTCAACTGGAGGTCCGTGACGCCCCGGACGCTGCGCACCGCGGTGGTGACGTCGGTCGTCAGCCGGTCACGCATCGGACAGGCCGCGATGGTCAGCAGCACGGTGAGGCTCACCACACCGTCGTCGCCGACCGCCAAAGCCTCGACCATGCCGAGCTCGGTGATGGGTCGCCGGATCTCGGGGTCCCTGACGGTTGCCAGCACAGCGCGGACGTCTTCGACTGTGGCAGCAACCATGTCGCCAGGCTAGCCCGTTCCGGCGCCGAGCCCGGACGCTGCCCGGCGCTGTCCGGACGCTGCCCGGACGCTGCCCGGACCAGTTGCCGCATTCACCCGGCTGGTGCATTCCCATGGTTCGCACACAGAGCTGTGTCAGCATGAGAATGCATGTCATCACTAGGAGGAGGTGTCCTTCGTGACCTCACCCATGGGATTCCGCGGTACCGCCGCCGTCCCGAACCTGCCGACCCCGCCCACCGGATTCGCCGTTGCCGCCTACCCGACCTACGCACAGGCGCAGGGCGCGGTCGAGCATCTCGTCAAGCACAATTTCTCGATTCCCGATCTGACCATCGTCGGCTCCGACCTGCAGATGGTCGAGCGGGTGACGGGTCGGCTGACCGCCGGAAAACTCACCGCCGCCGGCGCCGCGTCCGGAGCCTGGATGGGGCTGTTCGTCGGCCTGCTGATGAGCTTCTTCGCACCCGTGCAGAACGGTGTGCTGTTGCTGATCCTTGCCGCCGTGGCCATCGGCGCCGGATTCGGCGCGGTGATGGGGAGGCTCGGCTACTCGGTGGCCAAGGGACGGCGTGACTTCACGTCTGCGTCGCAGGTGGTCGCTCGGCGCTACGACGTGCTGTGCCAGCCGCGCAGCGCTGAGCAGGCCCGCGACCTGCTTTCCCGGATGGAATTGGGGATGCGGGGCTGATCGCCGCGCCGGTCCCGGAGCTCATCCCAGGCCGAGCCTCGCAGCAGATCCGCGCAGCGCAACGGCCCGGCTCCCACCAGGGGAGACCGGGCCGTTGTGCTGCGCGGCCGAGTCAGGAGCTCAGATCAGGCGAGGGCCTTGGTCTTCAGCTGGTCGAACTCGGCCTGGTTGATCGTGCCGGAGTCGAGCAGCTTCTTGGCCTCGGCGATGTGCTCGGCCGGAGACTTGCCACCGCCACCGGCAGACGCGCCGGCCACCTGCTTGATGTAGGCGTCCGTCTCGCTGCGGGCTTCCTTGGCCGCTGCCATCTGACGCTCGGACATGCCCCTGCCACGCGCGATGATGTAGACCAGCGCCGTGAGGTACGGCGCGAAGATCAGGAAGATGATCCAGAGCGCCTTCCACCAGCCACTGAGTTCCCGGTCCCTGAACAGGTCGGTCAGGATGTAGAAGAGCACGAACAGGTACGCCACGAAGACAAAGCTCCAGATGACGATCCAGATGATGCTCCAGAAGTTGTCCATACCAGGTCCTTCGGGTCGACGACCCGGTGTGCCCGGGTCGTGAATTGGTGCTGACCGGCTGTCCGTGAGTCCGATCCAGCCAGATCCGGGCGCGATCACGCCCGTTCCGCCGGGAATAGTCGCACCGTTCGGTGAATGAATCGTGCAGACGCACCGCAGTCGTGCGCCATCTCACGTTTCGCCGAGTTGCAGTTCGGTAACAGCCGTACGGGGTCTCTTCGGTCGAGCGAGAGCGCTCAGAGCCAGCCGCGTCTTCGCAGCAACATGTACAGCAGCACGCACACCGTGGCGATGAACCCGAGCGCCAGTGGGTACCCGTAGGTCCAGGTCAGTTCGGGCATGTTCTCGAAGTTCATCCCGTAGATGCCGGCGATCGCGGTCGGCACCAGCGCGATCGCCGCCCACGCCGAGATCTTCCGCATGTCCTCGTTCTGCCGCGTCGTCACTTCGGCCAGGGAAGCGCTCACCAGCGTGGTCAGCATCTCGTCGAAGGTGCTCACCCGTTCGGACACCACCGCGAGGTGATCCTCGACGTCGGTGAAGTACTCGCGGATCTCCGCGGGCACCAGCGGGTGCGGGGTGCCGGACAGCGCCCGCAGCGGCGCGGCCAGCGGCGCGACGGATCGCCGGAGGCCGAGGATCTCCCGCTTCAGCAGGTAGATCTGCTCGATGTCGACCGGCTTCGACGTGGTGAAGACCGCGTTCTCCATCTCGTCGACGTCGTCCTCGACCTGCTCGATGACGGTGACGTACTCGTCGACGATCCGGTCGGCGATCGCGTGCATCACCGCGGCCGGGCCGATGGCCAGTTGTTCCGGGTCCGCCTCCAGCCGGGCGCGCACGCCGGTGAGCTGGGAGTGCGAGCCGTGCCGCACCGACACGATGAAGTCCTTGCCGAGGAACAGCATGATCTCGCCGTTCTCCACGATCTGGACGGCGTCCGTCCCGGTCTGGTGGTCGACGTAACACACCGTCTTGAGCACCAGGAACAGCGAACTGTTGTACCGGTCGAGCTTGGGCCGCTGGTAGGCATGCACCGCGTCCTCGACGGCCAGCTCGTGCAGCCCGAAAAGCTTGGCCACCTCGGCCATCTCGTCGGTGTCCGGTTCGTGCAGGCCGATCCAGACGAACCCGCGGTGCTGCCGGCGGGCCATTTCGATGGCCCGCAGCGGGTCGTGGCAACCGGGCACCCGGACGCCGTCGACATAGGCGGCGCAATCGACGATGACATCGCGCGGCACGATCGGCAGCGTCAGCTGCGCGGGCCGTCGGTGCACGCTCGGCACGAACGATGGCAACGACGGCAAGGACGGCAGCACGGCCATGAACAGCCTCCTTCATCCGAAGGGCGCGCACCGGTGCGCGTCTGCACAGGTCAGGCTACCCGCGAGCCCGGGATCGGCCCACTGACGTGCCCCGAGGCGCGGGCGCACAGCGCCGCCGGGCAGGATGGTCGCGATGATCATCGACCTGCACGCCCACTCGACCGCCTCGGACGGCACGGACTCGCCCGCCGAACTGATGGCTGCCGCGGACGGTGCGGGTCTCGACGTACTGGCGATCACCGACCACGACAACACAAGCGGCTGGGAGCCCGCGCTGCAGACCCGTCCCGACCATCTCACGCTGATCCGCGGCGCCGAGTTCTCGACCGTGGTGCCGGTCGGCCCCCGCACGGTCAGCGTGCACCTGCTGGGCTACCTGTTCGACCCGCTGCACCCCGCGATCGTCAGCGAACAGGCCAGGCTGCGTGGCGAACGGCTGCACCGCGGCATGGCCATCGTGGCGAAGATGGTCGCCGCTGGTGTGCCGATCTCCGCCGAGCAGGTGATGGAGATCGCCGACGGCGCCCCCGTCGGGCGGCCGCACATCGGGCGGGCACTGGTCGATTCCGGCGTGGTGTCCAGCGTCAACGAGGCGTTCGAGTCGTACCTGGCCGGCCGCGGGCCCTACTACGTGCCGAAGGCGGACACCGACCTGTTCACCGCGATCGAGATGATCGACGCGGCCGGTGGGGTGAGCGTGATCGCCCACCCGAGAGGCCGCGGCGAGTTCCGTGCCCTGACCGTCGAGAAGATCCGGGACCTGGCCGCACGCGGCCTCGCCGGGTTGGAGGTCGACCATCCCGATCATGACGAGACCGAACGCGCGGAACTGCGGTCCATCGCCGCCGGGCTCGGGCTGCTCACCACCGGATCGTCGGACTACCACGGTCACAACAAGAAACTGCGGCTTGGCCAGGAGACGACCACCGCGGAAACTCTGGCCGAACTGATCTCGCGAACCAGCGGGGTCACCCCTCCGGTCGGCCCGGTCGGCTCGCCGGTGTGAGCACGCCAGGGCGAGCCGTGCGGATGCTGGACGTCGTCGCCGGTTTGTTCAGCGCGGGAACTGTGGTGGTGGGGCTGGCGTTGCTGGTGATGGCCGCCACCGCGCCAACCGTGCTGGACCGGGCAGGGCTGGGCGCGGCGGACGGACCGGGCTGGTCGCGGGTGTTCGCTCAGCTGCTGGTCGGCGCGGTCGGGGAGCTCGTGGTGCGGCTGGGACGCCGCTGGCCGCCAGGTGCGCGGGCGGCCGCCGACCTGGCGGTGATCGTCGGCTGTTTGGCCGTCGTCGGTTGGGTGTGGTGGCGCTGAGCCGGCCGCGCAGCGACAGGGCCAGTTCCGCGGGCCGTTCGAGGGCCCGAACGCGTGTCTGCTTGGCCCTGCCGGTCCGTCATGACAACCCGACGACCTGGCCGCCGCGGGCCTCGATGATCATGCCCCCGACCGCTGTCGCGTCGACCCGGCCCGCGTACTCGCCGCGGTCGACCGGGATGGTCACAGGCACGATACCGGGGTTGCCGTTCGCGGCCGCGAACACCGCCAGCCCGGCGTCGACGGGCATCAGCAGCCGGTCGCCGATCACCGCGGGCAGGCCCAACGCACCGGCCTTGCTCCAGGCGAAGTCCAGGTCATCGACCTGAACCTGGGCGGGCGGCTCCGATCCTGATTCCGACCCCGACGTCGCGGTGGAGGTGGCGAACACCGAAATGGTCGGCGGCTCGCGGCTTTCCGGTGCCGTCGTCGAGGATGTCGCGGGGGCATCGGTGGTGATCTGCTGGCTCGTCACCGCGATGAGGTGGTCGCCGATGAGGGAGTACCGCGCATCGCCGTTGACCACCGACGGGGTCGGCGAGGTGCCGCCGGCCGCCGTGAGTTGGTCGGCGGCGACGATCTGCTCGGCGGGAATGTCAACAACCTCGCGGGACTTCTCCGCGCCGGAGCTGTCGTACACCACTACCGCTGGCTCGGGTGCGGACACCAGCACGGCCACCCGGTCGGCGGTGATTCCGACGATCCGGGCCGCGGGGGAGCCGGTGTCGATGTCCGCCCGCGGCTCGTGCTTGAACACG
>JGI20198J14950_1000195_pt1 | contig 8284 bp, 6 predicted proteins | sample NGESurshal092012_6_FD_14950 | JGI IMG/M metagenome (IMG submission 14950) | reverse complement strand
CCCCGCAAGACGCTCGGGTGGCAGACACCGGTGGAAGTATTCGCCGGTTTGCTGGAAAGCTCTGTGTCGCTATGACCGCTTGAATCCGCCCTGTTATATCGATGAATATCGATCGTCCGACCGGGTGGTGGATCGGGTGGTGATCGGCGACGAGCTCAACCGGCTGCCGGACGAGCAAACGCATGGTGCTGCGGCTGACGTTCTACGGGGATCTCTCAGTCATTCGAAGATCGCCGCCACGACCGGAATACCGATCGGCACCGTGAAGACGAGGACTTGTCGGGCGTGGCAATTCCGCGCAAGTCATGCTATGGGCGTGGCCGGTGTCCCCCTCCTCTTGTCATGCACGGCCGGTCGTAGGGAGCGTGGACCGCGACCGGTGGCGCCGACCGGGCGCCGCCCGACACAGAAGGAGGTGGGGATCGTGTACGCACGTTCCACCACGGTCCTGGCGAAGCGGGAGTCGATCGACGCGGGCATCGCGCACATCCGCGACGTGGCGCTGCCCGCGCTGCAGCGGATGGACGGTTTCATCGGCCTGTCCCTGCTGGTCAACCGCGACTCCGGCCGCTGCATCCTGACCTGCTCGTGGGAATCCAAGGCCGCGATGCGGGCACCCGCCGGGCCGGTCGGCGTGATTCGTGACCGGGCGGTGGACATCCTCGGCGGCACCATGAGGGTCGGGGAGTGGGAGATCCTCGTCCTGCACCGCGACCACCCGTCGCACCCTGGTGCCTGCGCCCGCGGCACCTGGCTGCGGATGGATCCCGCGGCCATCGACCACGCCGTCGATGTCTACAAGATGGTCTCGATCCCGGCCATGGAAGAGCTGGACGGCTTCTGTTCGGCCAGCCTGCTCGTCGACCGCGCCTCCGGTAGTGCGATGTCCACGGAGACCTACGACAGCCGCGAGGCCATGCACCGCAACCGGGAGCAGGCCGACGCCGTCCAGTCCGCGGGCAACCAGGAGACCGGCGCCCAGGTGCGCGAGGTGTGCGAGTTCGAAGTGGCGCTGGCCCACCTACGAGTACCCGAAATAGCCTGAGAAACAACATATTCGGACCGGAACGTTTGGTGAGCCGGGGGCGAGGATGATCCACGCAGCTCGCTGGGTGCGGCGCACCGCGTCCTCGGGGAGTGGTTAGCGCTATTGATGATCTTGATCGAGGAGCGTCGGGCCGGCCGGCAGTCAGTGAGCGGCCGCCTTGTCGGTGCGGATGTGGCGGTAGATGGTCATGGGGGTGACGCCGCAGGAGGTGGCGATCTCGGCCATGGTGAACTGGCGGGCGTCGTACATTCGTTGAGCTTTGCCGATGAGGTCGTTCGTCATTTTCGGTTTGCGGCCGCCTTTGTGGCCGCGGCTGCGGGCGGCGATGAGTCCGGCCTGGGTGCGCTCGCGGGCTAATCCAGCTTCGTATTCGGCCATCAGGGCGAACATGCCAAAGACGAGTTCACCGTGGGCGGTGGTGGTGTCGATGATCCCGTTGGTCAGCGACTGCACCCGACGGTTGACCCTGCCGGGCTGCCGTCCGGACCGGGGATCGTCGGGGCGGTGTTCACACCGGGATCGCGATCGACGGCACAGGTTCTTCCGTATGGCTGCCGGTGTGCAGGGAACCGGCGATGCGCAGCATGTCCGGCCAATGGGTTTGGATCCGGAACGTGAGCGCGGCGAGGTCGGCGGAGCGCTGCCCACCGGCCGCCGCGTGCGGTCACGCGGCAAATTCTTCTCACACCAGGGTCAGGACCAAAGGCCCCTTATCGGTACACAGCCACTGCCGCGTTCAGTCACCTGCGCGACGACGCCGCCGCGCCCTGGCAAGGCAAGAACTTCCACTTCACCGGGGCCAACTTCTCCGGAGGCCAGGTCAGCCCGGACGACGCAGATTTTCGTGGCTGGCCAGAGCCGCCTACCGATCGGCATGAAGCTGCTGGTCGGCAACAGCAAAGCGGGTGGCCCAGAGGGCTGCTGTCGAGTCCTCGGGCGGAATGCTCGGATGTAGGCCGTTCGCCTCTGTCCGCCGCCCGCCTCCAGCGACGACAGTCCCAAGTGGGTCCCAGCCGGCCCGCGCCCGGAGAGTGGGCGCACCTTTCCTTAGAGGGCTGCGATGGCGACCGTTGACGCTGCTCCGCTGCGTGTTGTGGTGGCGGACGACTCGCCGGAGTCACGCGCGTTGCTGCGGGCGATGCTCGACTCCGTCGACGGCGTCGAGGTGGTGGGCGACGCAGCGGACGGGCGGCAGGCCGTCGAGCTTGTCGGTCAGCAGCATCCCGATTTGATCCTGCTGGACATCGCCATGCCGGTAATGGACGGCCTGGAGGCCGCGGCGGCGATCCGGGCGAACTCGCCCGAGATGAAGATCGCCATGTACTCCGCGTACAACCGCGCCAAGATGGGACCTGCTGCGATCGCGGCGGGCGCCGACGAGTACGTGGAGAAGGCCGCGACCACCGCCGAGTTGCTGGACCAGATCCACCGCCTGTTCCCCGGCCGTGCTGCGCCGGAGTTGCGGCCTCCCGGCCACGGATCGCCGCGTCCCGCGGAGTCGGGAACCGTACGGACCACCGGGGAACAGCGCTACCGGCTGCTGCTGGACGCTCTCGAGGAGGGGGTGCTCACCACGGACGCCGCCGGGCTGGTGACCGACTCGAACTTCGTCGCCACCCAAATCCTGCAGGTCCCGGTGAGCCGGATGGTCGGCCGGTCGCTGCGCGAACTCGGGCTCGCCGCCGACATCGTCGAGAATGCGGTGCGGTCCCAGCGGCCGGCATCCAACGTCGACTACACGCTGACCAGGCCGGACGGCACCACCCGGAGCCTGCTGGTCAGTGTCCGCCCGCTGCACGACCCGGCCGGTCTGGCGGTACACGAGACCCTGGTCTCGTTCGTCGACCTGACCTCGCAGAAACTGGCCGAGCAGAAACTGGCCGCCGCCGAGGCGCGGCTGCGGGAGACCTTCGACGCCATGCTCGAGGGCATGGCGACCTTCTGCGCAGTTCGTGACGAGGGCGGGCGGATCGTCGATTTCCGGTTTGAGTTGGTCAACGACGAGGGTTGCCGGTTGAACCTGATGCGGCGCGACCAGCTGGTCGGTCACTTGCTGTGCGAGGTGTTGCCCGGGCACCGGGAGTCGGGCTTGTTCGACGAGTACGTGCAGGTCACCGAGACCCGCCAGCCCCTGCAAAAGACGTCGTTGTGCGTTCAGGATGAGTGGGGGACCGGCCGTAGCATGACCCGGCTGTTCGACGTCCGGGCCGTCGCTTCCGGCGACGGCCTCGCCGCGAGCTGGCGTGAGGTCACCGACGAGGTGCGTGCCCACGATGCACTCGCCGACAGCGAGCGGCGTTATCGGCAGATGCTGGAGGCCACCCAAGAAGGGGTATTGGTCAGCGACGACGACGGCATGACCACGTACGTGAACCCCCGGATGGCCGCGATGGTGGGCTACACGGTCGAGGAGATGATCGGCACCCCGGTCTGGACCTTGATCAGCAACGAATCGACCCCGGCTGCCGTGGCCGGGCTCGAGGCCTGCCGGGCCGGAGTTGCAGGTATTTACCAGCTGCAGCTCTGCCGCAGGGACGGGTCAACGTTGTGGGCGGTCGTCACGACGAGCCCGATCACTGACTCACAGGGGAACTACACCGGCGCGCTGGTGATGATCACCGACATCACCGAGAAGCGGCGCACCGAGGAGCACCTGGCACACATGACCGACCTTTTGACGCGCACCCAGGAGGTCAGCAAGACCGGTGGTTGGGAGTACGACATCGCGGCCGGCCGGCTGGTCTGGACCGACGAGGTGTACCGCATCTACGGGGTCGACAAGATCTATGACCCGAACGACATCACGGCGGACATCGCCGCCTACGACGCTGACAGTGCGCCGATCATGGAGGCGGCGTTCCAGCGGTTGGTGGCCGAGGGTGAACCCTACGACCTCGAGCTCGGGCTGATCCGCGGCGACGGACAACACATCTGGGTGCGCACGATCGGCCGGCCGGTGATCGAGAACGGACGAGTCGTGCGCGTCGGGGGGGACATCGTCGACATCACCGAACGCAAGCGGGCCGAGCAGGCGCTCGCGGCGAGCGAGCGGCGGCTGCGTGAGTCGTTCGACTCCATGCTGGACGGGCAGGCCATCCTGTCCGCGGTGCGCGCTCGGGATGGCAGCATCACCGACTTCCGCTTCGACTACGTCAACGATGTGGGCTGCCGCCTGACCGGTCTGCGCCGTGAGCGGCTCATCGGTCAGCTGCTCTGCGTGGTCCAGCCCTGGAACCGCGAGTCGGGCCTGTTCGACGAGTACGTCCAAGCCGTCCAGACCGCGACAACGCTGGACAAACGCGCCGTGCCGGTGACCGGAGAATGGTCCCAAGGCCACCCACGGACGCGCTGTTTCGACTTCCGAGCGGTCCCTACCCGCGATGACGGGTTGATGTTGACCTGGCGTGACGTCACCGACCAGGTCGCGGCCGAGCAGGAACGGATGGAGAGCCAGGAACGGTTGAGGTCTGCGGTCGAGAGCCTGAAGGAGGGCTTCTTCCTCACCCGGGCCCGCCGTGACGAGGCCGGTGCGATCACCGACCTGGAGTACGTCATCGTCAACGAGGCCGCTTGCCAGCTGACGGGTCGCACCGAGCAGGACCTCGTCGGACGGGGATACCTGGAAGTCTGGCCCGTTCCCCCTGACGGTCTGTTCGACGCCTACCGCGCCGTGGTCGAGACCGGCGTGCCCTACCGCACGGTGGTCACGAGTAACGCCGCCGAGTTCACCGGGACCTTCGAGGTATCGGTGACCAAGGTCGGCGACGGGTGCGTCTTCGTCGTCAGCGAGGTCTCCGAGCGGCTCCGGCACGAGCAGCAACTCATCGACGCACACGCCGAGGTGGCGTCCCGGGCCGAGCAGCTCCAACGGTCCAACCGGGACCTCGAGGCCTTCGCCTCCGCGCTGAGCCATGACCTGCGCGAACCGCTGCGGACCACGGCCGGGTTCATCCAGCTCATCGACGACCGGTACGCAACCTCGCTGCCGGAGCCCGCCCGGGAGCTGTTCGGCTACGTCCTGGACGGCACCCAGCGGATGAACGACCGGATCACCGCGATCCTCAACTTCGCCCGCTCCGGCGCCAGCGCCGCACCCCCGCACCCTGTCGACAGCGCAGCAGCAGCCGCGGCCGCCGCCCACGACAGCGACGCCATCCTCACCGCCAACGGCGCCCACCTGCAGATCGGCCCGCTGCCCACCGTCGCGGCCGACGCCCTGCAGCTGCAACGTGTCTTCCAGAACCTGCTCTCCAACGCCGCCAACTACCACAACCCCGGCGCAACCCCGCACATCAACATCAACGCCGAACGGCTCGACGGGCGCTGGCAGTTCACCGTCGCCGACGACGGGCCCGGCGTCCCGGACAACCAGCGCCAACGCATCTTCGCCATGTTCATCCGCGGCACCACGGGCGACGACCACGACGGCCACGGGATGGGCCTCGCGCTGTGCCGCCGCATCATCGAAAGCTACGAAGGGGGCATCTGGGTGGAAGACAACCCGGGTGGCGGCAGCAGATTCCGCTTCACCCTGCCGGCGACCTCGCCGTGACGGCCCATCAGCCACACCTGGACCGCATCGGCCAGACGCACACCGCCCGCCGGCGCCGGAAGCATCCGAACCCGCCCCATCCGGGCCTCCGCCCGCGCGCTACCGCACATAGTTTCCCGAGTCGCCGGTGCGCGAAGGGGTTCGCCGCGCCGGGACGACCCCCCAGTTACCGCCTGCACTGCCGAGGCGCAGAGGGGTGTCTTGTCCGGGGGCGCTCGGCGGCGGTGCCGAGCGCCCCCGGGGTGTCGGCGAATGCCGTCTATCTGATCCGCTAGTTCCGTTGCCCGGCGACGGTTTCGTTACGGATCGCGGGTGACTGAGGGCGGATCACTCGCGCGACGTCGTCGATACCGAAGATGACGAAGGCTCTTCTGCTCGCCAGGGGAGGATTCATACCCGATGAGGACCGCATCCTCCGTCCAGCGGACCGCCCTGGCCGGCCACCATTCCTCCGCCCCATCGGCGGAAACCAATCGCGCGATGACGGGCGTGTGCGGTCTTCGCCGGCGACCTTGCCGGGCTACTCCGGTGGCGGACCGGTCGTGCGGTGCAGTTGGGTGGCCATCTGGTAGAGGTGGGGTGCCGGTCGAGGTTGTGCCGGGAGCGGTCGTAGCGGCGGGTGGTGCGGGGGTCGGCGTGGCCCATGGCGTCCTGGACGTCCTGCAGCCGGCGCGGCGGGCGAGGCTGCGGACGAGGGCATAGCTGGTGGTGTAGGCCAGCCGGGCGGCGGACGTTGGCGACCGGGGAGTACTCCAGCAATTCGACCTCCCGGAGGCCGCAGTCGTAGAACCCGGACAGGCAGGACAGCCGGCGGGCGATGGTGGCGGCCGCGGCCGGCCGCCCGGTCGCCGGCTGCGGGAGTGTTGCCAGGTGCCGGGCCCAGTGGTCGACGTGGTGCCGCCGCGCGGTGAACGGGTGCACTCCTTCTTCGGTGCACCAGCCGATCCAGGCCCGCAGGTCGCCCAGGTAGGCACGGGCGGTCGCAGGCGGGTAGCCGACCAGGAACGCGGCGACCAGCCGCCACACCGGATCCGCCCCCACCGGCCCGGCCGGCAACTTCTCGAGCGCCGCGATCGGCAGCGCCGGAGCCGCCGGCAGCACCGATCTGCCCGGGTCCGTGGTCGGGAGCGACGCTGTCACGGGACTGATCATCGCGGCCGGCACCGACACTCCCGGCTAGGTGTACCGGGGCGGCGCCCCCAGAACCGCTGCGATGGATCAGTCGGGGGCGGGCATGCCGCCCGACTGGGGCCCTCCAGGGTCGCAAGGGGAAGGGGGTCCGGGTCCGGGTCCGCCGCCGCGACGGACTCGGCCCGCGGGGTGGCGTCGGCGGCCTCGGTACCGCCCCCGACCGCCGACCCTTGCAGCACCCAGACCTTCACACTGCCAGCGGTCGCAAGCCCTGTCCGGTTGCGATTCACTTGTCGGATTCGACCCGACTTGGAGGCCGCAGTGTTTGCTCAGACCATTCGTGGCAAGACGTTCGATCCGTGGGCCGTCAGGCCGCTCGTCGACCGGTGGATGAAGGAACTCGCGCCGGGTGCCATCGGATGGCTGGGGACAACCAGCGGGGTCACCGATGACAACGAGCTGTTCGTACTGGTCAGGTTCGAGTCCGAGAACGACGCGAGGGCCAACAGCGATAGGCCGGAGCAAGGCGAGTGGTGGACGGAGATGGAGACCCTGTTCGACGAGGGACCCACCTTCCGCGACAGCAGCGTGGTCTTTGTGGAGACCAGAGGAGACCTTGATGCGGCCGAGTTTGTCCAGGTCAGGATGGGCAAGTTCAGGGACAGAGAGCGGGCCACGAAGATCATGATGGATAGCCTGCCCGCACGGACCGCTGACCGCCCGGACATTCTTGGGACCGTGAACATCGGCTTCGGGAACGACGAGGCGGTCGCCTTGATCTATTTCAAGTCTGTAGAGGCGGCGCGGGAGGGAGGGAGCAAGGAGCCGTCACCCGAAGTGAAAGCCGTCCTGGAGGAGATGCAGTCACTGTCCGTCGGGCAACCGGAGATCCTCAACCTCAGGACGCTGTGGCTCGACTCGCCGGACTAACGATCGCAGGTCAGCGCTGTCACCTGACGAGTGAGGTGATGTGTGCACACCGGACAACGAGGGGTTCGATGCGTTGCCGGGCCACACGCCTATGGCGCTACTCCAGGGCCCGCCGGGGCATGACAGGGCCGCCGGCGGAAGCCGCGGTGTCCCTGGGCCAGGTTTGCGTTGACCGGGCTCGGTGTCCGCGGTGGTTTCGACGGCATGACTGAGACAAACACACCGATGGCCCGGACTCACTGAGAATGGCCCGGATTCATCGAGAGAGGACACCGGCCGGTTCCCGTCGGACCCGGTCGGTGGTGGATCTGTCACCGAAACCAGAAGATAATGCCCTTTCCCTGGAGCGGTCCGGTGGGATCGCCTGTAGCGGAATGGGTTTGGTGTGGAAGACATGTCGCCGACGATGTTGGGTTCTGAACCGGCCCGCGGGCTGGCGGTGAGGAACGGCGGTCCAGGTCATCGGCTGTGCGCACATCCGGTGTCTGGAATGACCGGGTCTGCTGCGCACGCTGAGGGTGTCGGTTGGTTGGTGTAGGAGTGGCTGCAAGTAGGTTCTGCAGATTCGGCGTGTCCGGACCCGCTACTGCCCGGGTCGACCCTGCACCGTGATCGGATCTACG
>JGI20198J14950_1000194_pt1 | contig 8285 bp, 7 predicted proteins | sample NGESurshal092012_6_FD_14950 | JGI IMG/M metagenome (IMG submission 14950) | reverse complement strand
TGCGCGTCTGCTTGAGCATCGGTATAAGTTTTTGGAGCACACGCTTCACGTCACCAACGATCGGTATGTCAACTCTGACATTCTTGCCGATCTCAGCGGGGTCAATGTCAATGTGAATAATCTTCGCGTTCGGCGCAAAGCTCGCGATCTTGCCAGTCACGCGGTCATCAAAGCGTGCGCCGATTGCTATAATAAGATCTGATTCCGTAACCGCGTAGTTCGCGTACCGCGTCCCGTGCATGCCGAGCATCCCTAACGACAGCGGGTGGTCGGCGGGCAGCGCTCCCATGCCCATAAGCGTCATCGTTACGGGCGCCAGAATGGCCTCAGCGAGGGCGCGCACCTCCTCGGAAGCTCCACTAATCTTAACGCCGCCGCCGACGTAGATGACGGGGCGGTGAGCCTCTGAAATGGCCTTTGCCGCTCGCTTGATCTGGCCGGGATGCCCGTCGTAGGTCGGCTGATACCCGGGCAAGTGGACCTTTTTCGGGTAATCGAAGCGAACCGTCGTCGTCTGCACGTCCTTTGGAACGTCGACAAGGACTGGACCCGGTCTCCCGGTGGACGCGATGTGAAACGCCTCTTTGATCGTTTGCGGGATCTCGCTCGCATCTCTAATTAAGTAGTTGTGTTTAGTGATCGGCTGTGTGATGCCCGTGATGTCGGCCTCTTGGAAGGCGTCGTAGCCGATCAGGTCGGTGGTCACCTGACCGGTGACCGCGACGAGTGGCACGCTATCCATGTAGGCGGTCGCAATCCCTGTGACGAGGTTCGTCGCGCCGGGACCTGACGTTGCCATGCACACGCCTACTTTGCCGGTCGCTCGCGCATAGCCGTCAGCCGCGTGGGCTGCCGCCTGTTCGTGGCGCACGAGGTAGTGCGTAATGGCATCCTGCTGGTAGAGCTCATCATAGATGGGTATGATGACGCCACCGGGGATGCCGAAGATGGTGTCAACGTGTTCGTATTCGAGACTTTTGATAACTGCCTTGGCACCGCTTAAGGTTCATTGCATCTCACCTGCCATTCAACGTTAGTAACCTGTTTACGCCTTCAACGACCGCTTCAACCGACGCTATGATGATGTCAGCACGCGCCCCGCGTGCCGTTATGACGTGGCCATCTCGGCTGAGCTTGACCCACACTTCGACTAATGCGTCGGTGCCGCCGGTGATTGCATCAACGTGATATTCTTCGAGCGTTATGTCAGCAAGCTTTCCTATCGCCTTCCGAAGCGCATTGATCGCGGCGTCCACGGGCCCGAGGCCAGTGCCTGCTTCAACGACCTCTTGGTTGTCGACCGAGAGCTTGATCGACGACGTCGGTGTTACGACGTTCCCCGACACCACCGTCAGCTCTTGAAGTTTTATACGAGCCTCACGATTGATCTCGAGCACGGCATCGGTAATGGCCTGCAAATCTGCGTCGGTAACACGTTTCCCTTGTCACCCAGTTCCTTAATACGTTTCAATATGTCGCCGAGTTGCTCGTCGCTCGCGTCGAGGCCGAGCTCCTTGAGGGCGAGCTGTACTGACGCGCGGCCCGCGTGCTTTCCGAGCACAATTCGCCGCTCTCTGCCGACCATCTCAGGAGTGATCGGCTCATATGTCCTCGTGTCTGCCAACAGCCCGTGGGTGTGGATGCCCGACTCATGCGTGAACGCGTTTTCACCGACAATCGGTTTGTTCTGAGCAACTGGTACCCCCGTCAGCCTGCTAACAAGCCTCGAAATAAGATAGAGTTCGGTCGTTTTAAGGCGCGTTTTGTAGCCATAAAGCGACTCGAGCGTCATCACAAGCTCTTCGAGCGACGCGTTTCCGGCCCGTTCGCCCAGACCGTTCACCGTCACGTGCACCTGGGTTGCGCCGGCTTCCAGCGCAGCGACTGAGTTCGCTGTGGCGAGGCCAAAATCATCATGACAATGTACGCTTATTGGCGCGATGTGCGAGAGGTCGGCGAACTCAGCGGCAGCGCGATCAGGGACGAGCACGCCCACGGTATCGCAGTAACAGAGCCGCTGTGCGCCCGCGGCGACACCTTGACGATAGAACTCGCGCAAAAAGACGCCGTCGGCCCGTGATGCGTCTTCGGCGCTCAACTCCACTAAGAGGCCGTGATCAACGGCATATGAGGTCGTGTCCACGGCCATATGAAGCACGGTCTCTCGATCCTTACGCAGCTTCTTTTCGATGTGTAAATCCGACACTGGCACGACAAGGTGCACTGAGTCGACGTCGCATTCGAGACAATAATCGATGTCACCCTTGAGGGCGCGCGCATAGCTGCAGATCTCAGCACGCAATCCCTCGTTCGCCACGCCTTTGATGGCGATACGCTCGCCTTCCGACGTGACAGCGGATCCCGCTTCGATCACATCGACGCCGAGTTTGTCAAGAGCCTTAGCAATCCACAGTTTTTTCTCGGCGGTGAGCGACACACCAGGGGTCTGTTCGCCATCGCGTAGGGTCGTGTCGAAAAACTTGATATCGTTAAATAAAGCGATCCCTCACGGTAGTCACTTCCACGCGGTAAAATGAAGCCGTAACTATATAAAAGCTCTCACGCTTGCGGCGTCGGTCGCTTGAACCGCTCCAGAACGTTAAAAGTAGTCTCCAACGGTCTCAAGCATTCGGGCAACTAATTCGGCGGCGGCATCGAGGTCCGCGAGATTGAGCACTTCAACGGGGGTGTGGAGATACCGCGTGACGACACTCACTACGCCGGCAGGTATCCCGGCTCGCGTCAGGTTGATTGCCATAGCATCAGTAGTGCCGCCCGAGCTGACATCACGCTGGCAGGCGATTTGTGCCTTTGCTGCCGTCTCCTCAGTCCAGCGAAGCACCGAGTCGGGGGTGATAAGCCCGCGACCGCCCCCGTCGACGACGGTGACAGACGGGCCCTTGCCAAGTTCCAAGTGCGCCAACTTCTTTTCGATGCCGGGATGGTCGCCCGCAATATTGGTCTCGGTTGCTATGGCGACGTCAGGGTTCAGTCCAAATGAAGCCGTCTTGGCGCCCTTCAAGCCGACCTCTTCCTGTGTCGATCCGACCGCAAATATAGTCGTCGTCGCCTTCGTGCGTTTCATTGCCTCGATCATCATCGCGCACCCTGCACGGTCGTCGAGCGCCTTTCCGGTAACGAGGTTGTTCGAAAGCGGCGTAAACTGGCGATCGATTGTGACGGGCGTGCCGATTGTCACGCCGAGGCTTTCTACCTCTTCAGCGTTTGCTGCGCCAATGTCTATAAACATATCCTTAATCGGGATCGGTTTCTTCTTTTCCTCTTCTTCCAAAATATGAGGCGGCTTTGAACCGATCACTCCGGCTACGGCGCCGTTGGTTCCGTGGAGCGTGACGCGCTGGTTTAATAGCGTTTGATCGAACCAACCGCCGATGCCGATAAAGTAGATAAACCCGTTTTCGTCAATGTACTTCGCAGAAAGGCCGACCTCGTCCATATGCGCTGAGAGCATGACCGACGGCCCGCTTCCTTTCTTGGTAGCGATCAGATTGCCGAACGCGTCCATCCGAATCTCATCGACGTAGGGGGTGAGCTCGTGCTTGATTATATCGCGGGCACTTCCTTCGTGTCCGGAAACCCCGTGTGCGTTTGAGAGTCGCTCAAGCAAATCCCGCAAACCATCTAGCTTGTCTGACATCATTCTAAAGAGCGCATCCTAACATTAATAGGTTTCTTACGAAAAAGGGACTCAAAACCCGCGTTTGTTTGCGGAGCGCAGGACACGTCTTTGCTACCCTCAGCGTCTATCATTCGCGCGACGCACCGCTGCTCAGATCGTTGCGGCATCTCTTCATCTAGCGTGTGGGAAGCTCTATTAGGGTGCGATGTAAGACGTTGCCAAGGACAGCAATGGAGCGATGAATGAGTGGTGACCAGACGGCGCAAAAAAGATGAGGCACGTCGTGCGGCCAAAGGGCGTGCTGCTCAGCGGCCGGACGGCGATTCTTACGGACGCCTTTTTGAGGCGGGAAGAGAGGAAGAGCTACGACGCACCCTGGCTTCGAAGGTATACAAAGGGCTTCTCGCGCCGGATAGAAGCGCTATGGAACGCATAACTCGCATCGTTGACGAGGTCATCAGTGAACGCGAAGGGGGATGGCACTTCGGATTGTCAAGCGTGCGATTGTCCAAAGTCGATCTTAGCTCAGACGATGCTTCAGCACGTTTGTGCGCTGACTGTGCGCTTCCAGGCTGTTGCTATTTCGATATCGTCAGGTTGACGTCTGCTGACGTTGAGCGCTTGAGCGCACGACTTAAGCTATCATCCGAGGAGTTTGTCGCACGACATTGCACGCCATTTGCAGGTACCCGTGACCATCGCCACACACACGCGCTCAAGAAATCAAAGCCGTGTGAGTTTCTTAAAGAGGATGATAAGTGCCACGTCTATGCCGATCGACCGACGGTCTGTGCTGACTTTCCATTTGTCGTTGATCCGAAAACCGGCGACGTGATCGAAATTCGGCTGTTCCCCTTTTGTAACCTTCCATTTAACGTGGTCCGGTACGAAGTAACACGTCGCGTTCTCGAAGGCTCTACGAAAGAAAACGGCTCGAAAAAAGGGTAACGTGCTAACTTGACTTGCTGCTGTGTTAGCGTAAAATGGAATAGAACCGCTCTCGGGCGATGCGCTACTGGAATGACGAGAAAGAGCGGGCCTGCCGGGATTTGAACCCGGGTTTGAGGCTCCGGAGGCCGCTGTGCTATCCAGACTATACTACAGGCCCGTGGACTATTAGTTGCGGTGGTGGGTATATAACTCATCTGATAGCGTAGCACTTATCTGATACCGTAGCCGAGAAAAAAAAAGGTTTAAATGTGTAGGTGCGCATTGAGAAACACGCCTTACCGGATAGCAGTGATCGTGAGCTAAAAGAGGTTTTGGATGAGTCGCAAAGTTCTGATGAATGGGGAGTACGTGGCGTGGAACGACGCCACGGTTCACATTACCACGCATGCCCTCCATTATGGTACTGCCGTGTTTGAGGGCATACGGGCTTATTATAACGATGAAAAGGGTCAAAGCTTCATCGTTCGACTGACGGAGCACGTTGAGCGGCTGTATCGCAACATGCGCGTGCTCAGGCTCACGGTGCCGCTCACGAAGCAGGAGTTCGCCGACGCTGTCGTTGACGTCGTGCGCGAAAACGGGCTTAAAGAAGACGTGTACATACGACCGATCATCTACTGGGGTGCCGGTACCGTTGGCCTTTACCCATACGGCAGGGCAAACGATTACGCGATCTACATTGAACCGATGGGCAATTACTTCGTCGACAGCGACGGGAGTCCGAACGACAACGGCGCTGGCCTTAAAGTGTGTGTGAGTTCGTGGGCGCGTGTCTCAGACAACGCGCTCCCTCCGACGGGCAAGTTCGCTGGAGCATACGTCAACAGCGTTCTCGCAAAAGTCGAGGCGGTCCAAGACGGGTACGACGAGGCAATACTACTCACGAAGGACGGGTTCGTCTCAGAAGGGAGCGGCGAGAACGTGTTTCTCGTGCGCAAGGGTACAGTCGTCACGCCATTGGTTTCAGATGACATTCTTGAGGGGATCACCCGCGACGCGATCATTACGATCTGTGCGGACCGTGGTTACAAGGTGCATGAGCGACGGATCAGCCGGTCAGAGCTCTATGCAGCCGATGAGCTCTTCTTAACGGGCACCGCAGGAGAGGTGGCCCCCGTAACGAGCGTCGATGGGATCACCATCGGCGACGGCACCGTCGGTACGCTTACAAAGGAACTTAAGGACGCGTACTTCAATGCGGCGCGAGGGAACGATTCGCGCTATTCGCAGTGGCTCACGCCTGTCTTTTAACCTCCTCAAAAGCAGCGATTCGTTTGACGGCATATGGGATTTTGAAACGATTAGCCGCGTTCGACGCCGATGCGGCTCTTGCCATAGCTGAGCCGGACGCCAATTGAGCGCAAGTACGAACACGAGTCGCTGGGGCAATGGACGAGCACCTCGGCAAGATCTTCAGGCTTATCAACGTCGGTGCTCATGTAAAACGAGTCGAGAATTTTGAGGGGGAGTCCACGCTCCTTGGCGATGGCAACGTGTTTGAGAAAACTCACCTCGTAGAAGTCGACCTCGAATCGGGAGGGATCTCGCATGAAAATGGCGTTTGTGCCGCCGCCGCGTCCCGGTACGAGCGTGATGCCCTCAGAGACCATCTCGTGAACGTGCCACTCTTGGATGAGCGGAATATCGGACATTACGATGAGGGTGGGGTTTCGTTCGTGCTTGATATACTCGTTGATGGCCGTGTTTAAGTCGTGGTGGTTGAGCTGTACGTGCGCCCAGTCGCATCCTATGTCGAAGTCCTCGGTCGCGAGAATGGTCACGTCGATGCCCTGCAGGCTGCGCAGCACGTCACGGAGCATCGCCTTTGAAAAGGCCATGCGCTCGTCAGGAGAGAGAAAGGGCGCAAGTCGTGTCTTCGCTCCGCGCGTCTTGAACGGCACGACCGCTTTTACCGCTTGCATCGTCGCCACACCGGTGGCTTTGCGTCCCCGTTATTTATATATTACCGCGGTCATGTAGAGGTAAAAACGGCTTCGCTTTTATGTCGCTTGAGGACGTGAGCACCGCAGATATCATCGCTGCCCCTTTGGAGATACTCTCTTTTGCCCTTCCGGCACGCGTCACGTTCACCCGCAACGTCTTTGTTCCGGTGACCAATATCTGTCGTAATGCGTGTGGTTACTGTGGATTTCGACGAGACATCGGCGACGCTGAGGCGCACCTTATGGGGCCAGACGAGGTCGAAGCCTTGCTGCGGCAGGCCAAGGACGCCGACTGCACGGAGGCACTTTTCACCTTTGGAGAGCGCCCGTACGAGGTTCCGGGCTTTCTTGAGAAGCTTGAGGCGCTCGGTTACGACAATTTTCTGGATTACCTCTGTGACCTCTGCACGGCGGCCATCGCCATCGGACTGCTCCCGCACAGCAATCTGGGCATTCTCACCTTCGATGAGCTCGAGCGCTTGAAACCCCTTAACGCGAGCATGGGGCTCATGCTTGAGACGACGGCGTCGGTGAAAGCCCACGAGGGCTGTGCTGGCAAAGAGCCGGAACTTCGGGTGTGGACCATTGAGGACGCTGGCAAGCTGCACGTCCCGTTTACGACAGGGCTCCTCATTGGCATCGGGGAAGATTGGGGCGACCGTATCCGTTCGCTCGAACTCCTGGCGGATCTGCACCGTCGATACCGGCACCTACAAGAGGTCATTATCCAACCGTTCGCCCCGAAGCCGGGCACGCGCATGGCCGGTGCGCCAAGCCCCGGCAACGAGGTGCTGATCCGCACCGTCGCACTCGCGCGTCATCTCCTCCCTGACGAAGTCGCGATTCAAGTGCCGCCCAACCTCACCGAAATCGCGCCTCTGCTCAGAGCGGGGGCTTCTGATCTGGGTGGACTCTCGACGGTGACGGTCGACTATATTAATCCGGAGCACGAGTGGCCGGATGTCGCCGACCTCGGCGTGGGGCTTACCGAGCGGCTGGCCATTTATCCGCAGTACGTGCGCGCAGGGTGGTACAGCACGGCGCTTGCGCCGCTCATTGGCGAGCTGGCTGATAAGGAAGGGTTCCGCAAGGGGAGAACAAGGTAACGCTATGGATATCGTTCACATTGGAAAAGCAAAAACCGTGTACAAAACGGAGAACCCCCATGAGTATATCATGGAGTTCCGCGATGACGTCACGGCGTTCGACGGGAAGCGAAAATCGACGGTGCCGGACAAGGGACGGTACAACGCACAGATTTCCGCCCGGCTCTTTGAGCTCTTAGAAGAGCACGGGATCGCCACGCACTACAAAGGCATGGTGGGCGACGCGCGGATGCTTGTAAAGGCGGTTACCATCATCCCGCTCGAGCTCATCGCCCGAAACATCGCCGCAGGTTCGGTCGTTCGCAAGTACCCCTTCAAGGAGGGGCAGAAACTCGTCCCGCCGGTGATCGTCATCGATTATAAGTCTGACTCGTACGGGGATCCGATGCTCAACGACGACCTCATACGCGCGCTGCGTCTCGCCTCAGAGGACGAGCTTGCGACCGTGCGGGAGCTCACGCTGCGCATCAACGCCATCTTGAAGGAATACCTCGGTAAGCGGGGACTCCTCCTGCCTGATTTTAAGTTGGAGTTCGGGAAGACACGAGACGGTACGATACTCCTCGCTGATGAGATTAGCTGCGACACCTGTCGTCTCTGGTTAAAGGAGTCAGGTCAGTCGGTCGATAAGGACGTCTTTCGCTA
>JGI20198J14950_1000173_pt1 | contig 8865 bp, 6 predicted proteins | sample NGESurshal092012_6_FD_14950 | JGI IMG/M metagenome (IMG submission 14950) | reverse complement strand
TCTGTGTCACACGAAAGGTGTGCGGATGGCTACGTTTGTACGGCGGCGCGCGGATGGCTGAGAGGCTGGGAAATTGTTCGCGTGTGATGCTCGAGGGAGCAGGCAACTTGAGGCGAAAAGCACTCAATGAAATGACAAAGTCGGTATAGCTTGAAAGTAGAAAAAAGAGGGACGATTAAACATCGATGATGTGTAAGTTCAAAGCCCTTCTACGCTCCGCCCTCAAGAGCGTTTAAGCGAGGTTCTTAAGAATACCCCGTATTGACACAGCGTTGGAAAAGAAATTTCCCCACGCATCCTCTTTTGGGTAGTTTCTGATGGTGTACGACGTTGGATTGATGTTTGGCAGCTCGTCCCAATAAAACGGGCTGGCAGTAGGAAGGCCCGGTTCTGATCGTGCCGCGTACGGTGCCACCGAGGTCTGCATCGCAGATATTCTATTAACGTCGATGAAGATTCGTCCCTCTCTTTTTTCCGTGTTTAGCTCTGTCGTTACAGTGTCGTCTTGCTTAGCGAGAGTCTGAGCGATCTTGAGGGCAAAGTCTCGAACGCCTCTGTTGTCAAGCTCACGCTTGACGGGCACCGCGACGTGATAGCCCCTACTCCCCGTCGTCATGATGTACGGTTTAAACCCCAAAGCTTCAAGAAAGCCCTTCAACTTAACTGCGGCTGACTTTAGCGAAGGCACGTCGGGTCGAGACGGGTCTAGGTCAAATATCATCTTGTCAGGAAGGTCAGGTTTGTCAATTCGCGTGACCGTGATGTGGGGCACAACAACCTGATTACTGAGGTAGACGACCGCTGCTTCATCCTTAACGAGCGCATAACAGGTCACGCCGCTTTCATGTTCCAGACACTTGCTTTCTATCCACTCAGGAAAATAATCCGGTATATTCTTTTGGAAGAACTTCTCTCCGCGCACCCCTTCGGGAAACCTGAACATGGAAAGGAACCGGCCCTCAATATGGGGTAGCATCAACGGTGCGACGTTGCGATAGTATTCCACAAGCTCTGCTTTTGTTATCCCGTTATCGAGCTCTTTTTCTGGATGAGTTATTAGGATACGATGCCCCCCAACGTCTATGTCGGTGCTCAGGTGAGGCTTCTCCCTTTTTTTGACGACCACCCACTCGTCGTTGTCAAGACGCGTGAATGCATAGGATCCTTTGAGCTTGTCGCCCTTAAGATAGATGATGAAGTGTCCCTTCTCCAACGCCTCGCTAAGCGGCTGAACTTTTCCGCCCTTTATGGTAATGTTGACAAATTTTCCTTTATCCCAGATTTCGACGGTCCCGGCGCCGTACTCGCCTTTAGGTATCACACCTGAAAACGCCGCATAGGCGACAGGATGGTCCTCGGTCTTGATAGCAAGCCGCTTATCCTGCGGGTCGTCCGAGAGGCCCTTGGGAACCGCCCAGCTCTTAAGAACGCCATCGTGCTCAAGGCGAAAGTCAAAGTGGACCCGCTTCGCGTTATGCTTCTGCACGACGTAAATCGCTTGTTCGCTTCCCAACTGCTCAGGCGCTGGTTCGGTGGTCGTAGCAAAGTCCCTTTTTTTCTTGTACTCCTCAAGCACCTTTTGTCACCTGGTCTATCGTGCATTCTCTTGCGGGCTTATCGTCCCGTATCCGCAAGAACACCGGCGCCCGTAGGCGGTCGTCCTTCGTAAATTCAAGGTACTTGACCTCACACACCTTATCGGGAACGACAGGGTGTACCTCCTTAGGAAGAGCAACGTCGTTAATCGCCCGGACGAGTTCCTTGCTAAGTTTATCTAGAAGCGACTCGCTAAAGCCCGTGCCGACCTGTCCAATATAAGTGAGGGTCGCCTCATCATACAACCCAAGTGCCAACGAAGCGATCTCCCTCGTCTTCGTCGCATACCCGACGATAACACTATCGACCGTTTTTTCGAGCTTGATCTTGAGCCAGGCCCGCGATCGTCCAGTGACGTAGACGCTTTCCTTTTTCTTCGCCATCACTCCTTCAAGGCCTCGTGCCGTTACGACGTTCCAGAGCGCTTCTCCGTTTTCAGTGCTTGGCATCGTCTGCAAGTTCCCCCCTTCNTCGATAACCTCTGAAAGCAGCTTCTTTCTCTCTGACAGCGGCAGCTTTCGCAGATCCCGGCCATCCAGCTCAAGCATGTCAAACGCGACGTAGGTAGGCGGCGGACGGAGGTGCTTTCGTTGCTGCATCAGCGCAAACGAGGGGTTTCCCTTTTCGTCGTATATGACGATCTCGCCGTCAAGCGTGCAATCGGACTTAATGAGATCGCCAAACGAGAGTTCGGGAAACTCAAGGGTGATGTCCCGGTTGTTTCGTGATATGAATCGTAACGTCCCTCCCCTTTTTTGGCAGAGCGCGCGATAACCATCCAGCTTAGGTTCGAAGATATACGACTTTGATCGCAGAATCTCACGCGTGCCAGTGGCAGCGAGCATCATTTGAGACTTGCCTTTAACGCTTCGATGAGGTTCTCTTCGGGAGTTGCGTGATATTCGATCTTTTGGACGCTAATCGTTTCACCCCTGGCTTTTTTCGCAACGAGTTGTTGGAGCTCTTCCTCGAACGTGTCGTGAAACTGAGTAATGTCAAATTCATCGACGGTGATCTGTTTGAGCAGTTGTCTCGCGAGGTCCATTTCCGCTTGTGAAATCGACGGCTCCTCTACAAGACCGTCGACTCGCTTGATGTCCCTGATCTCGTAGTCGTAGTTCAGCGTCGTTAGAAGTAATGCCTCTCGGTATGCTTCGATCGCGCACAAATGCTCCTTTTCCCGCATAACAAACTTGCCGATTGCGGTCTTGGCGGTCTGGCGGAGCACGTCCCTAAACAGGAAATACGTCTTGTCCTTTGGCCTTTCCGGACCGGCGTAGTAATGGGCGTTGAAAAAGATGGGGTCGATTTGATGGGAGCTGATAAACTCGACGATCTCTATCCATGTGGATTTTTCTGGTCTGATGGACCGGAGCTCGTCTTCGCTGATAACGACATATTCGTCCGGGGCGACCTCGATTCCTCTTACGATCTCATCCGATGAGACCTCTTCCGTACACGCGTCGCACCATTTTTTGTATCGTATCGGTGAGAGCTTGTCTTTGTGCAAGAGCCGCGTTCTGAGTGGTTTTTGTTCGATCGCAGAATAAAGTTTTACAGGGATGTTCACCAGTCCAAACGCTATCGATCCTTTCCACAGTGATTTCATTTTCATGCACCGACTTTGTACCTAAGCAGATTACCTATCAACCTCTTTTTCTAAGTAACATTTGCTTTTCTAAGCGGCGCTTGGAAGTTGTGAGCGGGCCGTACTTGCGCATGAGCTGCGCAGTCGATGGTGTCGTGCTTTCTTATGCGTATGCGATCAATCTCGGCGCAATATGAAGCCGAGGGGTTCTGCGTCTAGCTAACTCATCAGCACCTCATTCGTAAATTGGAGTGTAAGTCCTAAAGACGACGCGTCCAAAAACTGCAGCTTGTGGTGGAGCTGGTAGTAGCGAAGGCTTTGTTACGGCACACCCGCGCCCTTCATTAACCCCAGCGACAGGAGTAAGGAGTACAAATAAAGAGAAGGGCGATGCCCTTACGATTGTATGACGACTGTATAGCTCACGCTATTCGCTGTCGCGTTCGACGGACTTATGTTATTAAACGTGATGATGCTCGTTCCAGGTTTTATGCCTTGGAAGGTAAACAAGTCAGTGCCGCCCACTCCAACGATGGCGCTCTCGGTGCTAACGCTGCTAGCAAACGCCCTATTGATCAGGGTAATAGTAGAGTTGTCATAGGTCGGTTCCCACTGGTAGCCTGTCGACGGATTCGATGGCAGTTGGATAGTAAAATTCTGTCCTTGTGAAACGAGCGCAGCGTTTCCTTGCGTCACGTTTGTCGCCGTACATGTGACTGTGTAATTCACGCTATTCGCTGTGGCGTTCGACGGACTTATGTTATTAAACGTGATGATGCTCGTTCCCTGTTTTGTGCCTTTGAAGGTAAACATGTCTGCGCCCGGCGCTCCAGGCATTGAAACGCTGCTGGCTATGTACGCTCGATTCATGAATGTGATGGAAGAGTTGTCATAGGTCGGTTCCCAGTGGTAGCCCGTCGACGGATTCGATTGCAGTTGGATAGTAAAGTTCTGTCCTTGTACAACAGTGATCGCCGCCCCAAGCGCTGTTGCATTGCTAGTGGAGGTGCCCGCACTTGGGCTCGGCGTCGTCGAGGAGGTACAACCTGCGCACAATATCGCTAGTGCGACTGAGAGAACGACTGCCCAACTCGCTACTCCAATTTTCTTCATTTCTACACCCTCTTTGCTCCTTTATAGGAATAAACCATAAATGCGGTGTGTGGACTTAATCGTTTCCATTCAGGCCACCGTTTTGAATGATTGGATCGGATTAATCGAGGATTTGCGAACGATGGCGTGGCTTCCAAGACCCACAACAGAAGTGCGCCTGCTAAGATTGTGAACCCATCCAGAAAGGATCCTGGAAATTAGCGCCGCCGGTAGGTGATAACTCGTAAATGACCCGACCATATCCTACATCGCCATCGGGTAGAAGAGAATAACGATGATGACTCGCTCTTTGTTTCACCACGTGCTTACGAAAAACCCAACTGCACGCAAAACCGAGGAGGTCACCATGTTGCTGTGTCTTTCATGTAAGCACTTCTATCAGCTTTGTCCGGTGCCTGAGAAAATGGAGCCGACGCGGCGGTTTGCCAGCCACGCATCCTACCGTCCTGAGGGTTGTGCACAGTTTCAGCCGGTTGAGTTCAAAAAAGTGCGAAGAGTGTGATCTGGATAGTGAGATCGCGTTTTTCGAAGGTAATGCCCCATGCGCGCTGGAGGGCTCTTTTGACAAAAGCGCGAAGGATTTCAGACAAACACGTCATCGCTTCCCCGCCCAGCTCCGAGCAATCGCCACGTCGACGTCAAGCGGGACCGTTCGCAGAAACTCATTTCCTGCCGCTCGCATGTGGTAGGCGACGGTCTCAGCGACCTCGGCAGCGCGTGCCTGTGGCGCTTCGACCAGCAACTCGTCGTGCACACAGCAGACAATTTTTGCCTTTGTACTAAGCGCTTCGTGGAGGGAGGTCACCGCCCGTTTCATAATATCCGCGGCAGTCCCCTGTACCCTGGTGTTCAGCAGTTCAGTCAGCTTTGGATCTTGGCCGTCTGCCCACCTACGTATTCTGCCACTCAGGGTCCGGATAGAGACCAGTGGTGTGGTGCCCATACTCCGGTGGAAGGCGCGCACGCCTGAGTACGCCTCAAAGAAACGCCTACGAAATTCAAACGCATCTTCGAGGGTAAAGTGCACCCCATAGATGTAATTCGCATATCGCCGTAAGCTCCGTGCGCCCATTCCGTAGATGAGACCGATGTTTAGCACCTTTGCGATAAGGCGCTCGTCCTTCGTCACCTGGTCAAGGGGCGTATCGAGCACGAGCGATGCGGTCAGCTTATGCAAGTCTTCCCCCTGTTGGAACGCCCGCGTCATGGTCTCATCGCCGCTGATGTCCGCAATGACGCGCAGCTCAAATTGGGCGTAGTCGGCGATCACAAGACGATGGTCGCGTGCCGCAACGAAACACCCCCTCACCGCCCCATCTCTCGGAATCTGCTGCAGGTTAGGGTCGCGGCATGCGAATCTCCCNTTTACCGTGCCGACCTGAAGAAAGGTAGGGTGTANCCTNCCCGTCAACGGNTGGANATGCCGGGGAAGGGCATCCAAAAAGCCNTTTTTGAGCTTCAAGACGTGCTTGTAGCGAATATAANGAGGGATCGCGGGATGCAACTCCTCATACTTANGCAACTCGTCCTCGCGCACGTTGCGGACAGGAACGCCCGCGCTTCTGAGGGCACGCTTCACCTGGTGGGGGCTACCGAGATTGATGGCAGCAACGTCACCGAGGGTACGCTGCCCCGACGTCGTCAGCTCGCGGCGCACCTCATGCGCGAGACTCTCCTCTAACTCGTTATACGTGTCCTGCAACGTCCGCCATTGCCCCATGTCCATGAGCACGCCGTTGCGCTCCATTGCCGCAACCGCAGGAAGGCAGTTGCACTCTAAACGCATGCAGTCGGTGAGGCCAGCGCTCGCGATGCGCTCGGATAACGCCGCATGGAGGCTCAAGACCACGCTGACCGTTTGTCCGGCACATCGAAGCTGCCGATCGGTAAGGGGGCCCGCCCGAATAATGCCGCACGTCTCCGGCAAGTACTCATCAAGATACGCTTTTGCCACGGTTTTCAGATCGTGTCGTGCATCCATCAACCCACCATTAAGTAGTTGCGAGGCAAGCATCGTATCGAAATATGGGCTGGATAGGCCGAATCCGGCCTGACAGAGGAACTTGAGGGCGAGCTTTCCGTTATGCACTACCTTGACGACCGGGAGCTCAAAGAGCTCCTGCAGCTTCGCCAGCCCCTCTTTGGGCACCTGGGCACAGTCAACAACTACCGGTAGGTGATCGGGTACTGCCACTTGAAGGGTCCGTATGCGGTCAACGAAGGTGTCAGGACCCGTGGTTCCGAGCGCTATAGCCATAACCGATGAAGGTGCGATACGCTCAAGGAGGGCAGCAAGGTGCCCTTCAGTGGTGACATACTCGTACGGCGGAGAAATGCTTCGATGGGTCATCCATTCGCCTGCTCGTTTAATACGTGTGTAACAACGCCCCAGCCTCTCAAAGCGCGTACTGCCTTGTTAAAGCACTTAGCTTCGAACGAAATCCACTCCTGTACGATAAAGCGGGGGGTGCTTTGTCTCTTTCTTTAAAACTGTATGCATTGTCCAAAAGAAGGATGAAAGTATTACTCGCCAATGTTCCATCATTTCAGAAACGGTGTTACGCTCTTTGACCTTGAAACTGCAAATCAGACAACACGCATTGACAACTCTTCTCGAGTGCGCCTCAAAGCTTTTGGCGCGTACTGCCAATCTTATCAAGTAAAATTGATGATTCTCAAGATAAATTGATATAAGATAAGATACACTTAAGCGTTGGAGAACTGGCCTCCACACGGGTATGGCGGGCGGCTGCAATCCTTTTTGTGGGGTTATGCCGTTGATATTATCAAGCTACGTGCGGATCCATTACCTCCTCCAATTGCTCGTACTGATAAGCGCCGCCATCCCCTGCCGAAAAAGCCGAGTTTATGCTCTGCCTATAACCGGCTCTGGCCGTCTATGAAACCGTGGCAGATTATGCGCAAACATTGAGATTGGCCCCATCGTTTTTGGTTTATTATTTGGAGCATTAACATGAACATAACACAAAAAAAAGTAACGTGCATCGTGATCTGCGCTGTACTCCTCGCTACGTTGGGGGCGGGGTGCACACAGCTGTCTTCAAACCAAACAACTCAATCGGGCGGCATCACGGTTACCGATGATGCCGGAAGAACCGTCACCATCGCTCAAACACCTAATCGTATTGTGTCACTCGCTCCTTCTATTACTGAAGACTTGTTCGCCCTCGGACTGGGCGACAAGGTTGTTGGCGACACCACGTATGACAACTATCCACCAGCGGCGGTCAATATCACAAAAGTAGGCGGATTCAGCACGCCTAACATTGAGAAAATCGTTTCCCTCAAACCTGATATCGTCTTTGCAAGTTCCCTGAATAACGACACCTTACTGTCGACGCTTAGCAGTTATGGGATACCGACCGTCGTCCTCGACCCTCATAGCTTAACCGGCATACTGAACGACCTCTCATTGATCGGCAACGTGACCGCTAGTATCGGGAACAGCAGCGCACTTGTTGCGAACTTGACGCAGCGGCTGAATAAAAGCACCGCGACAAGCACCGCGACAAGCACCGCGACAAGCAACGCTACACAAACACGCGTGCTCTATCTTGTGTGGAACGACCCCATAATGTCGGCAGGCGCGGACACCTTTGAAGGGGACATCATCGCTCGCGCCGGGGGGATTAATGTCGCGAAGTTGGCCAACGTGAACGGGTATGGTACGATGAGCAAGGAGTCGGTAGTTGCTCTCAACCCTTCGATAATTATCGCGAACAGTGCGATGAATTCTACGGTAATTGAACAGATCAAGTCAGACCCCGCGCTTACTACGGTCGATGCCATCAAGAACGCCAAAGTTTTCGTCTTGAACAGCGACGTAATATCCCGGCCCGGGCCGCGCGCCTTCGATGCGATGGATCAGATAATCAAAATCATAAACCAAGCATCTTAGTAACGCAAGTGTACGGCGTTAAGAAACGGACTGTATTCGCTTGAAACGAAACGCGACGCTCTTAGTGCTTGCAGGCGCATTACTCGCGTCTGTTGTTATAGGTGTAGCTGTCGGTCCGGTATGGATCCCCCCACAAAAGATAGCAGCAATTCTCACAAACTTGGTCGTGCCTACAAATCGCACGTGGTCTGAGGCTGAGGCAATTATCGTGTATCAGATACGCCTCCCCCGAACCTTCATGGCGCTCCTTGTGGGGGCGGGTCTTGCCGTCGCAGGCGTCGCAATGCAGGCCCTTTTTAAGAACCCGTTGGCTGACCCTTACGTGCTTGGGGCGTCAAGCGGTGCGGGGTTTGGTGCCGCCCTCATCATCTCACTTGGGCTGGTTAGTGCGATCTTCGTTCCCCCCGCGGCATTCGCCGGCGCCGTAATCGCCACCTTTACGGTATACGCGCTATCCATGATCGGCCCGAGAAGCTCAGTCTCACTGCTGCTGCTTTCGGGCATCGCGCTCTCAACCCTCTTTTCAGCGTTGATCTCGTACCTCATGTTCGCCGCGGGGGAGAATCTACACCAACTCGTTTTTTGGCTCATGGGGGGGCTGTGGGCGAGCAGATGGGAGTACGTGGAGATAACGTTCCCCGTGATTCTC
>JGI20198J14950_1000165_pt1 | contig 9015 bp, 10 predicted proteins | sample NGESurshal092012_6_FD_14950 | JGI IMG/M metagenome (IMG submission 14950) | reverse complement strand
CGACAATCACACGTCGCCAGTTTGGGCGGAGCACGCCGACACCCCTGTCTGGCCCCGACGCGCGCATTCCGCGGATCCGCCGCGCCTGCCTTCCTTGGCTGTCTCACAACGCCAACCGCAAACAGCGCGTCCACGGCTGGATCTCACGCCCTCAGTGCCTTGATCGTTATCGGGCCGCAGGGGCTTCCCCTACCCCCTACCCGGCGCACGTCCTTCTCGTTACGAATGCATCGACGGCGCGTACGAGAGGCCGATGATCGCGCCCTCGGGGGACTGAAGCCCAGCGACCGTTTGTCCCCAGGGCTCGGTGCGTGCCTGGTGCAGCAGCGCGAAGCCCATGTCTTTCAACTCGTCCGCAGCGACTTGGACGGCGTCAACATCGGTGACCTCGAACTCGATACTCGCCTGCGGCACCGGTCGATCAGCTGGCCAGTCAGGGGTTCCGAAGCAGGCCTGGGCAGCCTGAGCCAGGGGCCAGACGCCGAAGCTCTTACTGCCGTCGATGTCTTCGCTGTGCAGGTACCCGTCAGCTTCCGCCGTGAGCGGCAACCCAACTGCGTCGAGGTACAACCTTCGGCTGACCGCGGGGTTGGGCGTGATCACTGCGACGCTCGTGATGAACTGCACATCCATTGCGTCACCTTCCTGCAGTGATTCGACTGCCGGCGATCGTCGCAGCCAGCTCCGACAGTGCCGCCGTCGTGTTCGGGTAGCAGTCTGACAGAATGCACGGCTGCGCCGGCCGGCCGAGCCGCGTCCGCGGAAAAGGCTCGCCCGAGATCAGCTTGTTGTTGCAGTGGAATTCGTCGACGTCCGGCGTCAGGGGAGGGGAGGGAACCCCACGGACATTCCGGCGACCCGACCCGGACGCGGGTATCGCTGCCCGCGCGAGGCCATACTCGGCCGATGGCCTGGACCGGCGATTTCACGGCAACCGCAATCTCTGCCGCGGTGCAGAACGGGACGAGCACGGCCACCGAGACCGTCACCGAAGCCCTGGACCGGATCGCCGACCGGGACCCGGTGCTGCGGGCGTTTGTGGTGGTCCGCAGGCATGCGGCGCTGGCCGAGGCCGCCGCACTCGACGACCGACCCGACCGCGCAGAGCTGCCGCTCGCGGGGGTCCCGGTGGCCATCAAGGACAACGTCGCGGTGACCGGTGAGGCCTTGCGCAACGGTTCGAGGGCGACATCCGCCGAACCGGTCGCGGGTGATCATCCGGTGGTGGCCAGGTTGCGGGCCGCCGGGGCGATCGTTGTCGGTATCACCGCGGTCCCCGAGTTGTGTATCTGGGGCAGCACGGATTCGCCGGCTGCGATCACCCGGAACCCGTGGAACACCGACCGGGTCCCCGGCGGATCCTCCGGAGGAAGCGCGGCCGCGGTGGCCTCGGGGATGGTGCCGATCGCCCACGGGGCCGATGGAATGGGCTCGATCAGGGTGCCGGCGGCCAGCTGCGGGGTGTTCGGAATCAAGCCCGGGCACGGCGTCGTACCGGCCGAACTCGGACCGAACTCGTGGTTCGGAGTCGCAGAGAACGGCCCGCTGGCAACCACTGTCGAAGATGCAGCGCTGATGCTCTCGGTGCTGGCCGATCGACCCGACCTGTCCGAGATCGCGCCGCGCCGCGACCTGCGGATCGCCGTGGCTGTGGGGTCGCCGGTGGCGTTTTGGCGCACCGACCCCCACTGGGTCCGCGCCACGCAGGACATCGCGGGGGCGCTCAGGGAGCTCGGGCATACCACTGCGGACTGCCGGCTGTACTACCCGGTCATCGCTCCCATTGCTCGCTGGCTCGCGGGGCCGGCAATCGATGCGCAGGGACTGGACCGGCGGTTGTTGCAGCGGCGGACCCGCACCCACGTCGCCATCGGCGGACTTGCGCTGCGGGGCAAACTCGTCGACGAAAACCGCGTGGCGCGGGCCGAAGCCAGGGTGCGCAACCTGCTCGACGGGTTCGACGCGGTGATCACCCCAGCTCTGGCCCACCCGCCGCCGCGCGCCACGACGCGGAGCACGAAATCATGGCCAGTGAACACGTATACCGACATGCACTTTGCGCCGTACTCCGCGCAGTGGAACGTGTTCCGGTGGCCCGCCGCGAGCGTCCCCGCTGGGCGGCATCCGTACTCGGGGACCCCGATGGCGGTGCAGATTGCCGCACGGCCGGGCCAGGAGTCGCTGGTCCTGTCCGTTGCCGCCCAGATCCAGCAGAGCCGACCCTGGCCGCGGGTGAGCCCCGGGCGGTGATCTCGCTGCCCGGATCCGCGTTCGCGGCGGGCAGGACATGGCGTTACTCTCCGCCTTCATCTGAGCCGAGATGTGCCTGCACCAATCCGCGTCTCGGGGGTCGCGTCGAAGGTGGCATGCAGTGGATCAAGACCCATCGCGCGTCGCAGAGTCCTGTTGTGCTGGCCTCGGCAGATTGTGACGCGTTCACCTCATTGCTGCGCCGCCCCACCGCCCGGGCGAATCGCTACAGGATCCCCCAGCGGGAACAGCGGACTCGTATCAATTCGACGGCGTCAAAATCGGACGGCCCACTCGATTCGGTCAGCGTCGGGCGGGTCCGGATGAAGCGATGGCAAGGATTCCTGACGTCGTCGTGATCGATCGAGGCATGTAGCCGGTATGAAACGTGAGGACCGGGATCGGTTGTTGGCAGCGAGGTAATGGACCAGAGACCGTGTCGCAATGGCGGCGTGGTTATCTGGTCGGTCGCATTGGTTGGTGCCGTTTGATGGTCTTCATCGTGGTCATGGATGTCAGGGTCTGCACGTGCGGCAGGGCGGCCAGCACGTCGATGTAGAAGCTCTCGTAGGCGGCCGCGTCGGCCAGGCACACCCTGATCAGGTAGTCGGGTTGACCCATCATCCGGGATGCCTCGGTGATCTCCTCCAACGCCGCGAACCGTTCCTCGATCTCGGCCATCGTCGCCCTGGTCACCTCCCGCAGGGTCACCCAGACCAGCACCTCGTACCCGCGGCCGATCAGCTGCGGATCCAGCACGGCGGTGAACCGCCGGATGACCCCTGACGCCTCGAGCAGGCGGACCCGCCGGTGGCACGGCGAAGGGCTCAGCCCGACGAGGTCGGCGAGCTCGTTGTTCGGGAGCCGACCGTTCACCTGCAGTTGGTACAGGATTTCACGATCCACCTTGTCCATGGCTTCGGATTCTAAGACGAAGACGTATACATGGAATACTTGGCATCGATGGCTGACATGTTCCTGACACCATCACTGGCATGAAGATCCCACCATCCGTCGACATCAACGAGGCGCGCGTCGCGGTTGCCGCCCTGCTGTTCGGAACATCGGGAGTCGCCGCCCAGCTACTGGCCCCGGGGTTGCCCGCGGTGACGACCGCCGGGTGGCGGGTCGTACTCGGCGGGGCGGCACTCGTTGGGCTCAGCACCGCGCGTTGCCAGGCACCCTGGAGGTACCCGCTGCGGTGGCGGGTGACGCTGCCGGGAGCCATCGCATTCCTCGTCTTCCAACTCGGGTTCTTCCTCTCGGTCAGCCTGGCGGGCGTCGCGACCGCAACGATCGTCACCATCGGCACCGGTCCGGTCGTCGCCGGCCTGCTCGATCGGGCCCGCCGCGGAACGCCATTGCGGCGGCGTTGGTGGATCGGCGTGGGTGTCGCCGTGCTGGGCACCGCAGTGACCACTGGCGCCGGTGCTGTCACATTGAATCCCGCAGCCTGGGCCAGCGCGATGATCGCCGGCTGTTGCTTTCCCGTGTTCGGATCTGCGATCCGCGATCTCACCACGGACCGACCCACTCTCACTGCCGCTGCCGGGGTGTTCGGCGTCGCCATCATCCCGGCGGCCGTGCTACTCGCAATCGCCGGCAGCAATCCTGCCGCGACATCGGGCACCATCGCCGCGTTGCTCTACCTCGGTGTGGTCACCACCGCCATCGCCTACGCCCTCTGGTCCGCCGGCCTGGCCCGCCTCACCCTTGCCAACACCGTCACGCTCACCATGCTGGAACCGGTGGCGGCCACCGTCCTGGCTATCGCGGTCCTGGGCGAACCTGCGGGGCCGACTACCATCCTCGGCATCGCCATCACCCTGGCCGGAGTGTGGATCGCCTCCACCGTTCGGAGCGGGCAGTTCGCCGCCATCGGCATCGTCAAGGGCGAGACGGTCGCCCCGGACCCCGGTGACGCACGATCTTGGGACGATGCGGTCGCCGTCGGCAACGCGGCGTCCCGGGCCCTCAGGATGGGTGCGCACCGACCGGTGACTTCCGCTGCTTCGAGGGTCAGAGTGCTTGGTGGAACATGCTTTTCGTCGGGGGATCGAGTTTACCATCCCACCGCCCCCCGTCCTGATTGACGATCGGGTACCGGGTGCCCCGGGTGGCGGGTCAGGGATATGTGTCGACGGGGCGTCCGAGGAAGGCGACCAGTCGCTCGATGGCGGGCGCATGGTCAGCGACCATCTGAGCCGGGCCGAATCGACCTGGGCGGGCCTGCTCGGTCAGGTGGATGCGCACGAACTCCAGCGACTGCTCGGCCAGATCTCCAGGCAGCTCGACGGGTTGCCCCGTGGCCTGAGCCAGGTCCCAGCCGTGGGCGAGGAGGTCGTAGAGCCGGATCTGCAGTCGCTCGGCGCCGGTAGCCGCCCCGAGCGGGCCGCGGTAGGTGCGTTCGAGGACTCCAGGCTGCTCGAACTCGGACAGCAGCATGGCTGCGGAATCGCGATAGGCGCCGACGGGGTCGTCTTCGATGTTGTCGGCGGCTGGCTGTGGTGGTGGCTCGTCGGAGAGCAGCGCGGCGAATACCCGGTTCATCCCGATCAGGTGGTCGACCAGCCGGCGCACCGTCCAGTCCGTACACGGGGTCGGCGCTGACCACTGTTCGGGTCGGACCTTGGTGATGAGCTCACCGACCGCGGCGAGCGCGCGGCCGAGCTGCTCGACCCGGGCCGTGCGCTCCACGTCGCTGCGTTCGATGCAGAACTCGTTGCCCTCCGGGTCAGCACACACCACCCATCCGGAGCCGTCCGGGCGACGCCGGTCGTCGACCACCCGGCCGCCGAGGCCAGGGAGTCGATCGACCTCGTCATCCCGCCGGCGGTCGATCGGCACCAGATCAAGGTGCAATCGGTTCTTGGCGTGTTTCTGCTCGGGCACCGCGATGAACAGCAACGCCGGCTGGCCGTCCGGCGACAGCAGCACGGCCTCTTGGTCGTCGGGCGCGTTGCGGTTGTCCGGATCCTCGGTGAAACCCGTCAGCTGCGACCAGAACTGAGCCAAGCGGTAGGGATCGGTGCAATCGAAGGTGATGCTCTTGATACGCACGGCCATGGGGCCACCTCTCACGGGAGGCGCGACCTGCGGCTGCACTCGGTCAGTCAGCCTCAGGAGGCGCGGAAACGGTCGTGGTCACGTTTGTCGCACCTCCTCCCGCTCAACTCGACCCGTACAGACTGTCAGAGCGGCGGCCGCTGTGCCAACGGCGGATCCCCTGCGGAACGACAACGATCAAGGCAGCCCAGGCCATGGGGATGGAGGCGCCGGCGGTTCGATTGCGGTTCCGCTTCCGGGATCTCAGTGCGGCGTCGGCAATGGCCGTACGATCGCTTGGACCGCCCACGACGATGAGTTTTCGTCTCGCGATCGGTCACTAGCTGTGGCAGAGCAGCCTGCGGAAGGACGGAGGGCCCGATGTCACGCTCAATGGTGAACTTCATCGCGATCATCTTCGTCGCTCCGCTGCGGTGAGCTTGAGGCCATGCTGATCTACTCGATGGGCGTCTCGGTGGACGGCTTCGTCGCCGACCGCGCTGGCGCGTTCGGGTGGACGGTCCCTCACGAGGAGCAGTTTCGTTTCCACATCGCGCAGACACGCGAGCTCGGCGGCTATCTGTGCGGCCGCAGGCTTTACCAGACCATGCTGCCGTGGGAGACGGATCGGTCGATGCGCGACAACGAGCTCGGGGCCGCGTTCGCCGACGTCTGGTGCGCTATCCCGAAGGTCGTCTTCAGCCGCACGCTCGACAGCGTTCAGGGCAACGCCCGGCTCGCCGAGGCGTCGGTGGCCGACGAGGCCGCTGCGGCGCTCCACGCGACCGACAAGGACGTCTCGATCGGCGGCGCCGGCCTGGCCGCGGCAGCGATCGAGCTCGGCCTCGTCGACGAGTTGCGCATGTCCGCAATCCGGTCGTCGTCGGTGGCGGCACGCCCTTCCTGCCGCCGGTCACCGAAGACGTTCGGCTAGACCTGGTCGAGACCAGGACGTTCGGCTCGCGCGTGATCTACGAGCGCTACCGGCGCGCCCGCGATGAGTCGGACTGACACCGCCGTCCGAGTCATCAGCGCCTCGCCGGACCGGGTATTCGCCGCGCTGACCGACTCCGACGCGCTTGCCGTGTGGCTACCGCCCGACGGATGACCGGCCCGTTCGAACACTTCGATGCGCGTCCCGGCGGGTCCTACCGACTGGTCCTGGCGTACGCGGACGCGTCGGTGTGCGCGACTCTGGATCGGTGGATTTAGCCGCCCTTGCCGCCGAACTCGACAAGCCGCTTGCTGGTCAACTGCTGCGCGGATCACCCCTCACGCGCTTGGCCTACACGGCGCTCGATGGCACCCCCCGGGTTATCCCGATCGGCTATCTGTGGAAGGACCGCCGCGTGCTGGTGTGCACCATTCCGACATCGGCAAAGGTCAAAGCCCTTCGCCAGAACCCGGCCGTTGCGTTGACGATCGATTCCGACGGCCAGCCACCACGCTGCCTCCTCCTGCGAGGCCGGGCCAGCATCGAGGTCGTCGACGGCGTACCGCAGGACTACATCGACGCCAGCCTCAAAAACCCAAAGCGCGCGCGGCGCCGAAGACTTCGAAGGCGGTGTTCGAGCGATCTACGACTCCATGGACCGCATCACGATCGAGCCGACATGGGCCCGCCTGAACGACTTCGAGACGACACTGCCGAAAGAAGTCGAGCGGCTCCTCGCCCGCAAGCCCTGATCGCCTGTACTCGATCCGGCATCCCGCTGCTCTGGCCCGTTGGATCGGTAACCCGTGGACCCGTCGCGGGTCGGTGACACCATCACCCGCAGGAAGCCGGTCGGGTCCACTGCCGGATGCCCGGATGGCGATCCCCAACCAACCGTCGGCGCCGACGGTTGGTGACCAGGCCGAGAAGCATCCGGCAGCGCTGAGCACCGGCCCGGCTCGTCCCGGTTGGCGATTGCACTGCGGACCCCGCCGCGACCAGCACCGGGCATCATTGGCTGCTGATCCGCCGCACCGCACGACCGGGGAGTACGCGTTCTACCGCGCCTACTCACCGACGCAGGTCCCGGTGAAGGCCCTGGTGAAGGTCGCGGGCCGGCGCTCGACGATCGAGGAGTCCTTCGCCGCCAGCAAGGAACTCGCCGCCCTCAACGAGCACCGGGTCCGGATCTGGTCGTCCTGGCACGGGTGGACTGCGCTGACGATCTGGCCAACGCACTCCTATCGTGTGATGGCCGCCACCGAACCAGCCCCAGCCGACTGCCAGGCCCTGATCCCGTTGACCCGCAACGAGATCGGCCGCCTCCTGACCGTCATCGCACCTATCCACAAGGCCGAGTACGTCCTGCAAGGGTCGACCGGGCGCCGACAACACCAAGCCCGAGCCCGCGCAAGCTACTACGCCCGACGAACTACCGGTGACGATTGAGCACGAAGTGTCGCGCCCTAGCCCGGCGTCTCGCGGAGGAGGCTCTGGGCGAGCAGCGTGGCCGTGGTGCGCTGCCAGCGTTCCGGCGCCCAGCCGAGCGTGTGCGTGGCGACGATGTAGTTCTCGGCGCTGGTGATCAGGAAGGCGAGATCTGCGGCGCCCTCGACGGTGAGCCCCGGGAGTAGCGCCCCGCGGTCGGCGAGCAGGTCGGTCAGAACGCGGAACGCGGTGCGGCGCTGGCCCTCGTTGACCTCCCACTGCGCGGCGAGATCGGGATCGGTGCCGACGGTGCCGCGGACGACGGCGAGCAGCGGCGCCACCCGCTCCAGGATCTCGCGGCCGCCGTTCGTCCAGAGCTCGATCACCCGGACCGGGTCGGGTTCGGCGGTCAACTCCTCGAGCCACGGCCGGTCGAGTAACGCGACCGGCGCATCGTCGCCGACGGCGGCCACGTCGAGCGCCTCCTTGAGCAGCGTCGCCTTGTTCCCGAAGTGGAAGTAGACGGTCTGCACGGCAACGCCCGCGCGTGCCGCGACCTGGTCGAGCGTCGTCGCACCATAGCCCTGGTCGAGAAATAGGTCCGCCGCCGCGGCGACGATCCGCCGCCTGGTCAGCCTGGTCTTCTCGGCCCGACTCGGTTTGTCCTTGACAGAATCGCTCACTCGCTAGAGACTACTCCAATGACGCGTTAGAGTCAGCTCTAGTGAGAGGACAGACCATGCCAGACCTTGCACCGATCCACCACGTGAAGATCCCGGTCAGCGACGTTCGCGTCAGCAGCGAGTGGTACCTGCGGGTGCTCGGGCTGGAGGTCGCGATCGAGTTCACCGAGGACGGCGAACTTCGTGGCGTCGCGCTCAAGGCCTCCGACGGCAGCACCCAGATCGCGCTGCGGCACGACCCCGAGCGCGCTGCCGCCCTCTCCGGCTTCGACCTCGTCGCGCTCGGCGTCCCGACCCGGGACGGCGTGCACGACTGGGCCGACCACCTGGCCGCCATCGACCAGAAGCACGGCGGCATCGTCACCGGCCACGAAGGCGGCACCGTCCTCATCGGACTGCACGACCCCGACGGCATAGAAATCCGTCTCTACGCCAACTGACCCTACAAACCCAGATCGACCACACACCGAGAAAGAGGGAATCACCATGCGCTACACCGACTCCGGCGGCGACGGCTAGCCGATCGTCATGATCCACGCAGCAGTCTTCGCCGACTGGTTCGTCCCGTTCGAGCGCGAGCCGGCCGTCGCCGGCCTGCGCCGGATCCGCGTCACCCGCACCGGGTACTCCGACCCCGCACCCGCCGAGCCGATGTCGGTGGCCGACCACGCCGCC
>JGI20198J14950_1000154_pt1 | contig 9395 bp, 11 predicted proteins | sample NGESurshal092012_6_FD_14950 | JGI IMG/M metagenome (IMG submission 14950) | reverse complement strand
AAACGTGCCACAGAGACGCTATCCGCAGAGAGACTACTGTGAATTCTCGAACCCGCTAGAGGTGACAGGGCCCTAAAAACATGAGACAGAAAATGCGTAAGGAGTTGATAAAAAAATGGTCGAACCGATGATACCGATTGGCGCCGGAATAGCTTTTGGACTAGGTGCCCTCGGAACTGGGATAGCACAAGCGAGAATTGGCGCAGCTGGAGCAGGAGTGATTGCAGAAAAACCAGAGCTATTCGGTTTAGCGCTCGTTTTTCTGGCACTACCCGAAACGTTAGTCATTTTAGGCTTCGTCATAGCAGCGATTATCCTTTTCGTTCTAGTCTGACATATGAACGCTTGGAACTTTAAGTGCTCGCGCGGGACATACTCGTCTGAGCTCGACAACTACTTTTCCAAACAGTCTCAAACCATTGTTGCAGGCGCTAATCCCTCTCTTCTAAAAACGGTACTGCATAAAGAAAAAACCGAAAAAAGGTGCTGATGGACATGATGTCAGAGCAGATGACTGAGTTGCTGATAGCGATGGAGGAGAGCACTGAGGAACGAATTAACGGGACTATGAAGCAAGCTCATCAAGACGCCGAAGAAATAAAAAGAACTGCTGAAGAAAAAGCAGAGCCGATCAAAAAGTCTTACCTCGACAGTGCAGAAAAATCCTTCGAGTCAGAACGGAACAAACTGATTTACAACGCCAAGTCCGAGATTAAAATGGACGTGATCAAAGCAAAGGATGAGATGATACAAAGCGCGTTTGTCGAAGCCAAAAAAAGTCTAGACGATCTTAGGGATCGTGAAAGCTACAAAGAACGTTTCAAGAGCATGATCCAAGAAGCGATGCACGAACTAGGCGGGGAGAAGGCGCGGCTTCATATCGACGGGAGGGATGAAAACCTCTGCAAGCAAATCTTAGATGAGCTGAATGAGAATTGTGAGATCGTCGTCGATTTAACGTCTGCAGGAGGGTTAAACGTCAGCACCAGAGACGAAAAAGTTGTGGTATTCAATACAATTGAGTCGAGACTCGATAGAGCTAAGGAATTCTTAGCTCGACAGGTTTTTGCCACGCTTTACGGTGATTAGAGTGGGGTACGAGTACGCGAATGCGCGAATCAGGGCTATGAAAAGTCGCCTGCTTGACCGGAGAGAACTCGAGGAGCTAGCCGGCAAGTTGGACATTGAGTCTGTGATCAACCAATTGGAGGAGACGCCGTATCGGGAGGACATAGAGGACGCTAGTGTAAAATATACGGGTATAGCTTGTGTCGAATATGCGCTTCGACGGAGTTTGAGTAATACCTTTCGTTTAATTCTGAGTTCTGTAAAGGGAGAAGACGCACAGACCCTTATGCAGATATTCCTCAACAGGTGGGATATCCAAAATATAAAAACGATCTTGAGGGGGAAAAACATCCACGAGCCGGCAAACGAGATATTAGAGAGTCTAGCACCGGCAGGCGCACTTGACGACGCGACGCTCGTTGCGCTAACCAAGCAACCAGACGTTAAGGCTGTAATCGATTTACTTGCAACCTGGGGGATCGAGTATTCACGCCCCCTCACGCAGCATTTTATGGAATACAGCGAAAGAAAAGATCTCGTTGTTTTAGAGTATGCGCTAGATAAGTTTTATTACAAAAACGCTTTGGACGTCGTGGCGGGTGAATCGTACGATGAAGGGATCATTCGCGGAATGCTTACGACAGAAATAGACATAATAAACATAAAGAGCCTTTTGCGGATCATAAGAGATAAAGTCGAAACGGAAGATGTCCAATACTACTTCATTCGCGGTGGAAAAGAGTTAGATATCAACAAGCTGTCAGCCTTAAGCGCAACGCGAACGATTGACGGAGTTATTAAACAATTGACCGGCACTTCTTATCATTTTCTCGCTAGTGTTCCCGACGAGTACGTCAAAATGGAGAAGATCTCGGCATTTGAAAAAGAGCTCGACACGTTTCTCTTGCACAAAGCTCTGGGCCTATTCACTGGAGATCCATTAAGCATCGCCTTGGCCATAGGCTATCTGTGGGCTAAGTTAAACGAGATCGCAAATATCCGGATAATAGCCTTATGCAAGACAGAGTATGTGCCAGAAAGGGAATTGATGGAGGAAATAGTGTTTGTATAAATTTGTAGTCATTACCGATCCTGAAACTGCACCGGGATTTCGACTCGCTGGAGTGGAGGTGCTCGAGGCTTCTACTGTGGAAGAGGCGAAGAACCTAATTCCGCCCTTGTTATACAAGGATGATACCGGCATTGTCGCGGTGAACGAGGATTTTATGGCTTCACTCGATGAAAAACTCATTGAGAAAATCGAAAAGACGCACAGGCCGATAATTATTCCCATACCGTCGAGAACGCGACAAATTGATCGAACCGACTACATAGAAAGGATGTTACGCAGGGCGATTGGCTACAATATCGTTGTAAGGAGATAGGATATGCTACAGGGATTCATCTCACGGATTTCGGGTCCAGTCGTTTACGCTCACGAGATGCGCGGGTCAAGATTGTATGATGTCGTGCGAGTCGGTCACGAGCAGCTCAACGGAGAGATAATACGACTGGACGCAGATGAGGCCGTCATCCAAGTCTACGAAGATACGTCAGGACTGCAGGTCGGGGAGGAGGTCGTAAATACAGAGAGCCCGCTGAGCGTCGAATTGGGCCCTGGCATAATATCGTCGATCTATGATGGCATTCAAAGACCCCTGCCAGTATTGATGGAAAAAAGTGGAGATTTCATTTCGCGGGGCATAACGGCGCCCGGGCTTGACCGAGAGCGAAAATGGGAATTCACCCCCTCCGTGAAGCAAGGCGATACAGTGGTAGCAGGAGATGTCGTAGGAACAGTAAAGAGTACCATATTGAACACAAGATCATGGTTCCTCCAAATGTATCAGGTACGGTAACTAAAATAGCAGGCGGAGACTTCACGGTAGAGGATACCGTGTGCGTCTTGGATCACAAGACCAACCTTACACTGATGCAGAAATGGCCAGTGCGAGCTGGCAGGCCGTACGCAAAAAAGCTGGATGCCACGTCGCCGCTGCTTACTGGACAGCGCATTTTTGATAGCATATTTCCGGTGACAAAAGGTGGGACTGCCATGATTCCCGGTGGATTTGGTACCGGAAAGACCGTCTCGGAACAAACGCTCGCGAAGTGGGCTGATACACAGATAGTAGTGTATATAGGCTGTGGAGAGCGAGGCAATGAGATGACTGACGTGCTGACCGAATTCCCTGCGTTGGTTGACCCTCGTACGAAGCGACCATTGATCCAAAGGACCATCATGATAGCAAACACCTCGAACATGCCAGTTGCGGCTAGGGAAGCCTCTATTTACACAGGGATCACCATGGCTGAATACTACCGGGATATGGGATACGACGTCGCTTTGATGGCAGACTCAACGTCGCGATGGGGAGAAGCGCTCCGAGAGGTTTCGGGGAGACTGGAAGAGATGCCTGGAGAAGAGGGCTATCCAGCCTATCTAGCAACACGTTTGGCGGCCTTTTACGAGCGTGCCGGCAAGGTTGTTTGTCTAGGTGCAGACGGACGCACTGGATCAATCACAGTCGTTGGCGCGGTGTCTCCGCCGGGCGGCGATTTCTCAGAGCCGATAACACAAAATACGCTGCGCATAGCTGGAGCATTCTGGGCGCTGGACACGAGCTTAGCGTACAGAAGACATTTTCCCGCAGTCAACTGGATAAACAGCTACTCGTTGTATCTAGATGACGTCCAGGAGTCTTTTGTTGACAGCATCGCATACGATTGGAGAGACTTACGCGACAAGACCATGTTTCTCCTGCAAAAGGAGGTCGAATTGCAGGAGATCGTTCAGCTAGTAGGTCCAGATGCGTTGCCAGACACTGAAAAGGCGATATTAGAAGTAACGAGAATGATACGTGAGGACTTCTTACAGCAAAGTGCGTTTGACGAGATTGACTCTTTTTGCCCTCTTGAAAAGCAGTACTGGATGTTGAAAACGATCCTCGCCTTCCACGATGCAATGACTGAGGCGTTGGGGAAGGGGGTCTCGCTGCAACAAGTGCTGGACTTACCAGTAAAAACAGCTATTGCGCGCATGAAGGAACAGGAAGAGCTGGACACCATAAAGGGCCTTATGGACGTAATAGACAACAGTGTGGGGTCTCTGGAGGCAGGAACTTGACGTCCCACAGTTTACTTACGAAAGAGTATAGGACAATTAACTACGTTTCGGGGCCGCTAATATTCACCGAGAACGTTAAGGGCGTTTCTTTCGGAGAAACTGCCAAGATTACCCTTCCCAATGGTGAAGAGCGGACCGGTCAAGTTTTGGACGTTTCTCAAGAGCTCGCTGTCGTGCAAGTGTTCGAAGGGACGAGTGGGATCGACGATCTAAAAACGCGCGTCAGGTTTACAGGGGAGCCACCAAAAGTAAACGTCTCACTTGACATGCTTGGCCGGATCTTCGACGGCGTCGGCAATCCCCGAGACGGTGGACCGCCAATCGTTTCAGAAGAGAGCGTGGATATCGCAGGAACGCCAATAAATCCGTACGCCCGAGACAAACCGGCCGACTTCATCCAAACTGGCATGTCGGCTGTCGATGGCTTAAACACGCTAGTTCGGGGGCAGAAACTCCCCATATTCTCAGGCTCCGGTTTGCCAGCAAACCGGCTCGCAGCTCAGATAGCCAGACAGGCCAAAGTGGTGGGCGAGGGAGAGAACTTCGCCGTCATTTTTGCGGCGATGGGGATTACCTACAAAGATGCTTCATTCTTTATGAAGGATTTTGAGCGTACCGGTGCACTGGAGCGCGTGGTATTCTTCATGAATTTGGCAGATGACCCTACGATTGAGCGTGTTGCCACGCCACGATGTGCTTTGTCTGTTGCAGAGTACCTCGCCTACACGCATGACTTGCACGTGCTCGTTATACTCACGGACATGACGAACTATTGCGAAGCTTTGAGAGAGATTTCCACAGCGCGCGAGGAGGTACCGGGTCGCCGCGGCTACCCGGGATATATGTACACGGACCTTGCGTCTATCTACGAACGAGCCGGACGGATCAAAGGAAAAAGAGGGTCCATCACACAAATCCCGATTCTAACCATGCCCGACGACGACATTACGCATCCTGTTCCCGACTTGACTGGCTACATCACTGAAGGGCAGATCGTGTTGAGCCGAGACCTGTACCGAAGAGGAGTGGACCCCCCAATCGACGCGCTTCCCTGTCTGTCTCGACTGATGAACTTGGGGATCGGGCCGGGAAAAACCAGAGAAGATCACCGAAATGTGGCGGACCAGCTCTACGCATCGTACGCTTACGGGAGGGACTTGAGACGATTGGTTGCCATTGTAGGCGAAGAAGCGCTGACTGAACTCGATAAGAAGTATCTGCAGTTTGCAGATGAGTTTGAGCGACGATTCATATCACAAGGAGATGAAGACAGAGACATTGAAACGACATTCGGAATAGGCTGGGATATCCTCTCGATGCTCCCCGAGGAGGAGCTAAAAAGGATAAAGCTAGACTATATTCAAAAATATCATCCAGTTCACAAGGAGGGCTGACGTGGAACAAGTTCACCCCACTCGAATGGAGCTGATCAAAAAAAATGGCCAGATAAAACTGGCGGAGCAAGGAAGGGATCTCCTTCGTGAAAAAATGGACGCCCTTATTCAAGAGTTTTTTCAGATTATGGTATCAGTCTCCAAATCGCGAGAAGAACTGGAAATCGCAGCCGTCGCTGCCCAACGCTCTTTGTGCGTCGCTGAAGCAGTTGACGATATTGTAGCCCTGAAATCCGCTTCTTTTGCGACGAAACGAGCCCTAACGCTTGACATTCGGGGAAAAAACATAATGGGGGTTCCCGTTCCACTCGTTGAGCGAAAAACCGTCTCAAAAAGTGTCCTCGAACGGGGGTATAGTATGATAGGAACGAGCGGGCGAATCGACGAAGCGGCCGAGAGGTACGAGACGGAATTGGATCTGATCATCGAACTAGCAGAAACTGAAACATCGTTGCGACGGCTCGGCGACGAAATTCAGAATAACAGAAGGCGAGTTAATGCCCTCGAACAAGTGCTCATACCTGAGCTCAAGCGTCAAGCTAAATATATCAAGGTAGCCATCGAAGAGAGGGAGAGAGAGGATTTATTTCGGTTAAAAAAAGTCAAAAAGCTCCTCGAACGACGGAAAGCTGCAAAGAAAAAACTGTCACCCGCTTCTGTTGGCGCAGTGTAAGCCCGGCCACCTAACCCGCGACGACTAGTCAAAAACGACGGATTGCTCCTTCTAAGGGCCAGTCAAACCGGTTATTCCTTAGTTATCATGGCAGCACAAACTTCATCAACCGCTATTTTCTCTGGTTTTTCCTTCTTACTCACTTGATGTGCGATGTCTATGATTGCTTGTAAATCTTGCATGGTCAGCTTTGAAAAAGAGATATTATCCCATTCGCTCCGTTTGATGCACACCCACACCTCACCAAGGATTTGCTTGAGCACGTCGATGTCTGCTGAAGTGAATGACTTCCACTCTGCCGGCATTGTTCGCCGAATTTTTTCGAGCGCAACTTCTACGGCTTTTTCCCTGTGGATTTGAAAAAGCCGTCTTCCAACTTCCTCGTCTCGGGCTTCTGGCATAACGCTACCCCAACTATATTCTGGTTACGTTTAGATATCTTTTTTGGAAATAAATTTTCTGTATCTGACTAGTTAAAGACTACAAATACTGCGATTTTGCTAGGAGTGCGCCGTCGCCTTTTTGACCGCCCACTGTGAATAGTCTCGCCCTTGCGGCCGAGCAATAAGCGCTCCGAATAGTGAGCGTTGTGGATGATTGGTTCGTCAAATAAGACTTGTGTCAAGTAGGTTCTGAAGACGCCGCTTTTATCTTGATCTTCTTTAACCGGAAGATGTTTTCGCGTTCCATTTCCTCGAGCCTGAAGACAATGAACGCTTCTGCTTCTTTTAAGTCTGGAATAACGCGAAACTCTAGAGCGTTCACGCGACGCTTTATCCGCTCAATCTCCATCAGCAGCCGCTTAACCGCAGTCTCTACTTCGGCGGCTCGTATAACTTTATCCAAAAGCTCCTCATATGCTGCTGCAGCCTCGTCAATGGCGGATGATGTCCCGATTATCCCGTAACCTCGCTCATCAATGCTTTGATTGATGGCAGAGGATTCTATTTCTGGAACGACGACGCCCATCAAACTTTTGCTCGTTAGAGTGACCTCAGGCTTATGCTTTAGAGCAAACGCAGCAGAATAGACTTCGATGACGCCTTCGACCATTTTTGCGACATCGATCTTCTCTTTCGCGATCTTGTACGTGTTCGCCAGATCCATACTCGCATCTTTGGCCTTTTCAAGGACGTCAAAGAATTCCAGAATGAGCCCGTCCCGCTTCATCTTCAGTAGGTTATACCCAGATTCCGACAAAAGGATCTTCTTTTTAATCTCGAGGAGTTCCGACCGAGTTGGTTTTACGTCCCTTAAGGCCATGTGTTCTCCGTATCGAATGTGTATGGGGCTACGCGTACTCTAAATTTGTTATAGGGTGCGATGGTACCCCTTGTTAAGAAGCTGCCGGCACTGGCTCCTCTGTTTGTTTTGCGACGTGTGCCGGGTGATATTTCTCAATGAGCTTCCTGTCAATTCGAGTCAATTGTGCCTCAGGTAACGCCGCAAGCAAATTCCAACCGAGCTGGAGCGTGTCCTCAATGCCCCGATCTTCCTCGTAGCCTTGGCGCACGAATCTATCTTCAAAGGCATCTGCAAACTCTAAGAACGTCTTATCGCGGTCTGAGAGCGACTCCTTTCCAACAATTGCAACAAGGCCTCGTAGATCTTTACCCTCAGCATATACTGCATAAAGCTGATCCGAAACAGCCTTGTGATCTTCTCGCGTTTTTCCCGGCCCTATGCCTGAGTTCATAAGGCGTGAGAGTGAGGGGAGGACGTTAACAGGCGGATAGATGCCCCGACGATGCAACTCCCGCGAGATCACAAACTGCCCTTCCGTTATGTACCCAGTAAGGTCGCTTATTGGATGGGTGATATCGTCGCCAGGCATGGTTAAGATCGGGATTTGTGTAATCGAGCCGATCTTCCCTCTGATCCTCCCCGCCCGTTCATAAATTGACGCGAGATCGGTATACATATATCCAGGATAGCCGCGACGGCCCGGCACCTCCTCGCGCGCAGCACCGATCTGCCGCAGCGCTTCGCAGTAGTTCGTCATGTCCGTGAGGATGACGAGCACGTGCATGTTGTGNTCAAAAGCAAGATACTCAGCCGTTGTGAGCGCAAGCTTTGGNGTGATTAACCTTTCAATGGCAGGGTCGTCNGCTAAGTTTAAGAATACAACGGCCCGTTCGAGTGCGCCNGTCCTCTCAAAGTCATTCATAAAGTGTTGCGCTTCTTCAGCAGTNATCCCCATAGCAACGAAAATGACCGCAAAGGCTTCTTCTGCGCCCAACACCTTAGCCTGACGAGCGATTTGNAGNGCCAAATCATTATGCGGAAGGCCTGATCCGGAAAAGATGGGTANTTTTTGACCTCTNACGAGGGTGTTCATTCCGTCTATCGTGGAAATGCCAGTTTGGATAAACTCTGACGGATTATCCCGGGCATANGGGTTAATGGCTGCACCCGTGATGTCGAGTCGCTTTTCAGGNACGATTTCTGGCCCTCCGTCGAGTGGTTCACCTGATCCTGAAAGTATTCGACCGAGTATTTCCTTGGACACGGGCATCTTAATGACTTCACCGGTAAACCGTATTCTTGAGTGCGTATCAATGCCCGCCGTTGTTTCGAACACTTGAACTGCTACCAACTTTTCAGACGTATCAAGAACCTGACCTCTTTTAATCGTTCCGTCGTCTAGGATGATGTTGACAAGCTCCATATATCCAACCGGCTCTGTTTTCTCAACGAAAACGAGGGGCCCCGCAATGGACGTTATTGTTCGATATTCTTTCATTTTCTCCACCCTACGCCAGTTCTGCTCGCAAGGCCGTTTCTATCTCTTCCAGCTTTGCCCCGTATTCTTCTTCAAATTTTATCTGTGCCAGCTCTGCTTTTGCAGGGACGTTGACGATCTCATCGACTAATCTTCCCATGTTAAGGGCGTTTCTCGCGAGGTCGTCATAAACCATAATAGCTGCTAGCATATCGTGTTGCTTCTGAAGCGGACAGTAGGTATCAACCTCATGATAGGCGTTCTGCTGCAAAAAGTACTCTCGAATCATCCGCGCAACCTCTAGTGTGAGTTGTTCATCATCGGGGAGGGCATCAGATCCCACGAGTTGCACAACTTCCTGCAATTCGCTTTCTTTTTGAAGAATTGCCATCGCTCGCATTCTCAGCTCTT
>JGI20198J14950_1000139_pt1 | contig 9730 bp, 7 predicted proteins | sample NGESurshal092012_6_FD_14950 | JGI IMG/M metagenome (IMG submission 14950) | reverse complement strand
CGGGCGGCGCCATGCTCGCGCCCTGGATCGGCTTCGTCGACCCACTTGTCCTGCACCGGCCGATCCGCGCGAACGGTCCGGATCCGATCGCCAGCTTCGAATACGCCCTGGACTACCAGGAGGTGAAGACGGCCGGCGCCCTCACCGGGGCCGACNGCACCGACCNCCAAACCGATACGGCGCTCTTCTTCAACTCGAACTCCGCGATCATGGTCGGCGAGGGATTGCTGCGGCACCTGGACGCACATCCGCTGAGCCTGCTGGAGGCCGCACGGCTGTTTGCGGTGATGCACGCCGCCATGACCGACGCGGTGATCACCTGCTGGCGCTTGAAGTACGACGTCGGGTTCTGGCGGCCCTTCCAAGCGATCCACGGCGCCGACACCGACGGGAACCCGGCCACCATCTCCGACCCGAATTGGGCTCCGCTCATCCCCAACCCGTCGTACTCCGACTATGTCAGCGGCCACGGCTGCCTGACCTCACCGGCGACCCAGGCCATCCGACGGACCCTCGGCGAAGAGACCTCGCTGAGCCTGCACTCCTACAGCACCAACGCGGACCGGGTGTATCCCAACCTCACCACCGTCGAGTACGACGCGTTCCACGCCCGCATCTGGGGCGGCCTGCATTTCCGGGACGCCGTGGAGGACGCCTACGCGATCGGCCATCAGGCCGCCGACCTGGTGTTGGGCAAGCTTCGCTGACGATCGCGGCCCGCGGAAAATCAGCGGACAGCACGCTGCTGGCGGTGCGCAGCGGCACGCAGCGGCACGCAACGTCCGCAGGACGTCCATCAGCTGTCCGACGCCCGCGAAGAAATCCCGGGCCGGCTGCCGTCAACCTGCCAGGAGATCCGGTCGGTCGGTGACCCGCACCGCGGTGACGATCGGCGGCAGCTTGCCCCGGCGCGCCCCGAAGTCGATCGCGATCGCCCCACCCGCGCCGACGGTCACGGTGAACTCCCGGTGATCCAGGGTCAGGGCGCCGACGGCGGCGACGGGGTCGTATCCGGTCAGGAGCTGTCGGCCGTTGATCGAGACGTCGAACACCCGCCGGCCGGGTGCCAGGTTCCTGCGGAACTCGGCGAAGTCCAGCTCGACCCGATACGTTCCGGCCGGCAGGTTGTCGAACCGGTACCCGCTGGTCGCCTCGCGTTGGGATTGGTACAGAGCCTCATCGTCGGCATCGCCGGTGCCCGCGATCGGCCGCCCGGTGGTGTTCGTCCAGCCCGCTCCCAGAAAGCCGAACCCGCCGGGTGTCCACGCTTGGTCGGCGCTCCACGGGTCACCGGCCGCATCGAGATACGCCCCGCCGCCGGCGTTGACTCCCTGCCGGTAGGCCGGCACCACGAGCGTCACCGATAGTTGCACCGACGGTGTCCGGCCGGCGTTGGCGGTGATCGCCACCGAACCGCTTTTCACCCCGGACGGGATGCCGGTGGCATCGGCGCGGATGGTCAACGTCGTGCTCGCGCCCGGTGGAACCGCGCCCGTCGCAGGCACGGTCCACAGCCAGCTCTGCCCGTCGGTGAGCGAGAAGGTCAGCGTCACACCGCTGGTCGAGGGGTTGGTCAGGGCCACCCGGGCGGTCCGGAGCTGGCCGGCGTTGCCCAGGAAGGACACCGACGGCTGGCTGACGGCGGCGATGGCCGTGGCCAGCGAGAAGTCGTGGGTCAACGACTGACCGTCGACGGTGAGGTCGACCGCGGTGCTCGCCGCGGTGTAGTTCGCCTTACCGGCATCGACGGTGTACGCGCCCAGCTTCATCCGCAGCGCATAAGTCCCGTCGGCGCCCGTCGCGGTGGTGGCGACCACCGAGGACCCTTGCAGGGCACGGACCGTGGCGCCGCCGACCGGCAGTCCGTCGTTGGCGTCGGTCACCACGCCGCTGACGGTCCCGGTCGGCGGCGGGGAGAAGCGGATCGACTGAGCGTCGGACAGCACGGCGGTGTCCTTGGAGTACTGCAAGGCGACCGTGCCGCCGGCATTCTCGATGCCCACGGTGGCCGAGTTGCCACGTTCCTGAGGGTCGGGTCCGAGGTTGCGGTAGCGGGTGACGACGGTGCCGTTCTCGTTCAGCTGCGCCTCGACGTCGATGAACAGGGTGGGGGAACCGTAGAACGTGACATTCCGCCACTCGACGAGGAACGACCGATTGGGGGCTGTTCCGGATGTTTCGGTGAACATCTGCCCGGTGCCCACCACGACGTTCAGGTCGTCCCAGAAGGGGTAGATGGCGGCGTTGGGGGTGGCGGTGTCGGGAATCCGCGTGTTGGTGAGCGCGGTGGACGACGCGAGGAAGTTCAGGTGGCCGTTGGTGGACAGGAAGGCGGTGCTGTAGGCGTTGCCGTAGAAGAAGAACGGGAACGGCAGGTCGACGGAGGTCGCCTTGTCGTCGCCGACGAGGGCGAGTGGGGTGTCACCGGGATCCCATTCGGCACCCTCGGTTCGGCACGTATAGCCGTACTGGTCGGCGCGCTGCGGCAGGGTGACATCCAGTGTCTCGGCGCCATCGACAACAAGATCCGACGTGGTGGCGGTGAAACAGCCGCCGTTGGTGACCGTCACCCGGTAGCTGCCGAACGGCACGGCGGCGAATGAATAGCTGCCATCGGCGCCGGTGGTCGTCGACGGGATGGGCGTGCCATCCACCGTCACCGGGGCATCGGCGACGGGACCGATCGCACTGCTGACCACGCCGCTCACGTTGCCTACCGGGGAGGCCGTCACCGCGAGATCCTGTTGGGCGGTTTGCCCCTCGGTGACGGTGACGGCCGCGGATTGGGCCTGATAACCGAACACCGACGCCGTGACCACGTAGGCGCCGACCGGCACCACGACCGTGTAGCTGCCGTCGGGCGCGGTGCTGACGGTGCGGTTGAACGGGCCGCTGACCACCACGCGCGCGCCCGCGATCGGCGCACCCGTCGCGGCGTCCGTCACCGCTCCGGTCAGCGTGCCGACCGACGCCCTCGGGGACTGGGTGACGGCGGCCAGCGCGTCGAGTCTGCCCTCCCCCCAGACGTTGTTGTTCGCGCCGCTCCCGCCGCAGGTCAGGTCGGGGGTGTCGACGGCGGTCTGGTTGAGCAGCGCGACGGTGCCGGGGACGTCGCCGACCAGGGCCGGCGCGGCCGACCACATCAGCGCGACGGTGCCGGCGGTGTGCGGGGAGGCCATCGAGGTGCCGCTGAACGTGGCGTAGCCCCCGTCCCGGATCGAGGACCGCACGTTGACTCCTGGTGCCGCCAGGTTGGGCTTGATCAGGCTGCCGGCGCCGCCGCGGCCGGAGAACGAAGCAACGGTGTTGTTGACGTCGAAGGCTCCGGAGGCGAAGGCCTGCTCGTCGTCGCCGGGAGACCCCGCCGTCGAACAGGCCGGACCGCTGTTGCCGGCCGAGAAGGCGGGGAAGATGCCCGCCGCGCGCCACGCGTCGATCGTGTCGCTGAACCAGTCCAGGCCGCCGGCGCCGCCCCAGGAGTTGTTCACGATGTTCGGACGCTGCGCGGGGTCCGCGCCGGTGCCGTCCAGTCGGGTCGGCGCCAGCATCCATTGCCCGGAGGCCAGCAGGTCCCTGTCCTTGCAGGTGTTGGTCTCGCAACCCTTGGCCGCGATCCAGCGGGAGCGCGGCGCCACCCCGATATGGTTCGCGGCACCGTCGTCACCGACCATGGTGCCCATGGTGTGGGTGCCGTGGTCGTTGTTGTCGCACGGCGTTGGCAAAGGACAGAACCCGGAGGCGTCGAACCAGTTGTAATCGTGCGTGAAGGCGCCGCCATTGTTACCGCGGTACTGGTTGACGAGCGCGGGGTGCTGGAAGTCGACCCCGGTGTCGATGCTCGCGACGACGATGCCCTCGCCCCGCACGCCGAAGGTGGACCACACGTCGTCCGCCTGGATCCGGTCGATCCCCCACTCGACGGCATTGACCGCCTGCGCCTCGAGACCGGCTGTCGGCTCCGGGATCTCGAAGGTCTCCGGGGTGCGGAGGGCTTTGACGTCCGCTTGCTGAGCCGTGGCCAGGGCCAGGTCCTGGCTGCCGCCGCGGACCAGGATCGTGTTGGAGATCCAGAAGCTGGTGTAGCTGACGTGCGCGACGTCGAGCTGGGTGCGCACCTCCGCCTGACTGGCCTCGGCGGTGGCCTGGAGCGCCTTGACCACCGCCGTACCGCGCTCCGCCCAGTCCGTGATCCCTGTCGCGGTGGACAGATCCGCACGCTCGGTGAAGTCCACATAGAAGTCGCCGCTGCCCTTGTCGTCCAGGCTGGCGGCGAGATCACTCTCGATCTTGTCGTCCCCCGGGGAGGGTTGCTCGGGTTTCTCCAGTGCTGCGGCGGGTGCGCCGGCGGCCGACGGCTCGGCCATGGCCGGAGCGGCCATCACCAGGCTGCCCGCGAGCAGGAGCGACACCAGGCCGACGAGCAGTCGGCCTGATCGAATTCTCCGGAATGGCTGTCGCATCCTGCCCTCCAGTCCCCAAACGGACTGTAGTGGCAAATGCACCGAATCTGACCTCCCAACCGGGCCGGGTCGTGTTCGGACGACCCGCGGCCGGCTCAGGCGCAATCGATGCAGATGGTCTGCCCGCCCGCGGTCGTGGCGATCCGGCTGCGGTGCTGCACCAGGAAACATGAGGCGCAGGTGAACTCGTCGGCCTGCTTCGGGATCACCGGCATGATCAGTTCTTCCCCGGACAGGTCCGCGCCGGGTAGCTCGATGGTCTCGGCGGTGTCGGTCTCGTCCAGATCGACGTCCGGGGACTGCGCTTCCTTACGTGCCGTGGTGAGCGCGTCCAGCGATTCGGTGTCGGCTTCCTCCACCGCGTTGCGCCGGGGAGCGTCGTAATCGGTTGTTGCCATGGTGAAACCCCCAGGTGTCGTGCCACGCCCGTGATTGACCGTCCTGCCAACCGCATCGTGGCGAGCTATGGATCGAGTAACGCAGCTGAGGTCGNTTTTGTGCCCCTTGGATGCGGCCTCGGCTCCGAATTTCGCCGTTCCTGGTCATCACGTCGACCGCCACCCCGGCCGGGTGGCGGCGGCACCTTTCCTCTGTCAGCCTGCCGCCGTTTCCGCATCGGTCACATTCGGTGGCTCCCCAGGGACGTGAGAATCAACAGTCAAGGCACAGGAATCAAACAGCCGCCATCTTGGACCACCGTTGCATGCTGCTCGTCAGCCATTCGAACAGGTGCAGTATCGCGCCGTCAAGGAGACTGATGAACCGCCAACAGCACAGCCCGCCCGCAACCTACGAGGGTCGCCCCGTTGTCCGGCCCGATGACGAGATCGTCGACCAGGGACTCGGTTTCGACGTCGATACGCTGATGGGTCGGCGGCGGATGCTGCGTACCCTCGGACTCGGTGTCGCGGCGATCGGACTGGCCGCCTGCGGGGGCAACGCGGTCAGCGGGCCGACGTCAAGCGCGGCTGCGACCTCTGGTTCCGCTCCTTCCGGTTCCTCCACCACGTCCGGGGCATCCTCCTCCGCACCCGCCAGCTCGTCGAGCAGTGCGGCTGCGGCCGCCGTCTCGGGTGAGATCCCCGACGAGACGGCGGGGCCCTACCCCGGCGATGGTTCGAACGGGCCCGACGCCCTCGAGCAGAGCGGCATCGTCCGCAGCGACATCCGGTCCAGCTTCGGCGAATCCAGCGGCACTGCCGAAGGTGTCCCGATGAACCTCGAACTGACCATCACGGACCTGGCGAACGGCGGAGTGCCGTTCGCCGGGGTGGCGGTGTACGTCTGGCATTGCAACCGCGAGGGCGGGTACTCGATGTACTCGCAGGGCGTCGAGGACCAGAACTACCTGCGGGGTGTCCAGGTCGCCGACGCCAACGGCGTGGTGAAGTTCACCAGCATCTTCCCGGCCTGCTACAGCGGACGGTGGCCGCACATCCATTTCGAGGTCTATCCGGACCAGACCGGTATCGCCGACGCCTCCAGCGCCATCGCGACGTCTCAGGTCGCGCTCCCGCAGGACGTCTGCGCGCAGGTCTACGCGCAGTCCGGCTACGAGGCGTCGGTGAAGAACCTGTCGCAGGTCAGCCTGCAGAGCGACAACGTCTTCGGCGACGACGGTGGCGTGAGCCAGCTCGCGACCGTGACGGGCGATGTCACGACCGGTTACTCCGTCAAGCTCGCCGTCGGGCTCGACACGACCACCACGCCGACGGCCGGTGGCGCCGGCGGCGGGCCGGGTGGGATGCCGCCAAGCCGCTGACGGCCCCGAGCGGTCACCGTCGGCCGGCGAGCCCGACTATGGTGTCCCTGCACGTATCCGGGCGGGTGTGAAGGGGCTGTTTGCACATGTCTACCGAAGTGACTCCAGATGCTTCAACGACGACCGAGTCCACCGAGTCCACCGAGTCCACCGAGACGATCGAGTTCCAGGCGGAGGCGCGTCAGCTGCTGCAGCTGATGATCCATTCGATCTACTCGACCAAGGACGTCTTCCTCCGGGAGCTGATCTCCAACGCCTCCGACGCCCTGGACAAGCTGCGGCTGGCCGCCTACCAGGACAAGGAGCTGGAGGCCGACACCTCCGACCTGCACATCTGGCTGGAGACCGACCCCGCCGCGCGCACGCTGACCGTCCGGGACAACGGGATCGGGATGACCCGTGAAGAGGTCGTCGACCTCATCGGCACCATCGCCAAGTCCGGCACCGCGGACATGCTCGGCAAGGTGCGGCAGGCCCGGGAATCCGGCGGTGGGTCGGAGCAGGCCACCGCGGAGCTGATCGGGCAGTTCGGCGTCGGCTTCTACTCCTGTTTCATGGTCGCCGACCGGGTCGTGCTCATCACCCGCAAGGCCGGCTCGCACACCGGGGTGCGGTGGGAGTCCGACGGCGAGGGGACCTACACCGTCTCCGATGCCCCGGACGCGCCGCAGGGCACGTCGGTCACCCTGCACCTCAAGCCCGAGGACGTCGAGGACCAGCTGCACGACTTCGCGAATCCGGCGACCGTCCGCGGCATCGTCAAGCGCTACTCCGACTTCATCACCTGGCCCATCCGGATGGCGGCTGACGCGAAGCCGGGCGACACAGACAGCACAGACGACGAAGGGGACACGGCCGGCACCTCGCCCGAACCCGTCATCGTCAACTCGCGCAAGGCGCTGTGGGCGCGATCGCAGAACGAGGTCTCCGACGAGGAGTACGCCGAGTTCTACCACCACGTCAGCCACGACTGGCGTCCGCCGCTGGAGACGATCCGGCTGTCCGCCGAGGGCACCTTCGAGTACCAGGCGCTGCTGTTCCTGCCCAGCCACGCGCCGATGGACCTGTTCATGCGGGAGAGCAAGCGCGGCGTGCAGCTCTATGTCAAACGGGTGTTCATCATGGACGACTGCGAGGCGCTGATCCCCGAGTACCTGCGCTTCGTCAAGGGCGTCGTCGACGCGAACGACCTGTCGCTCAACATCTCTCGGGAGATCCTGCAGCAGGACCGGCAGATCCAGTTGATCCGCAAGCGGCTGGTGAAAAAGGTGCTCTCGACGGTGAAGACGATGCTGGAGAAGGAGCCGACCCAGTACGCGACCTTCTGGACCGAGCTCGGACGAGCCGTCAAGGAGGGCCTGCTGTCCGACCACGACAACCGGGACGCGATCCTGGAGATCTGCTCGTTCCCCTCCACGCACGACGCGGACAAGCCGACCACGCTGCACGACTACCTGGAGCGGATGCCCGAGGGCCAGGACTCGATCTACTACGTGACGGGCGAATCCCGGTCGGCGCTGGAGAACTCCCCGCACATGGAGGCTTTCCGCGCGAAGGGCTACGAGGTGCTGCTGCTGACCGACCCGGTGGACGACGTCTGGGTCGACGCGGTGCCATCGTTCCAGGAGAAGCCCTTCGTCTCGATCGCGCGGGGCGAGGTCGACCTCGGCGGCGACGATGTCGACGAGGACACCAAGAAGGGCTTCGACGACCTGCTGACCTGGATGGGCACGACCCTGGCCGACGACGTCAAGGAGGTCCGGCTCTCGCACCGGCTCGTTGACTCCGCCGCGGTGCTGGTCGGCGATCCCGGAGACCTGACCCCGACGCTGGAGAAGATGTACCGGGCGATGGGTCAGGAACTGCCGAAGGTCAAGCGGACCTTGGAGCTGAACCCGCAGCACCCGCTGGTCACCGGGCTGAAATCCGCGCACGAGGCCCGGGCGGACGATCCCGGGCTGGCGGACACCGCGCACCTGCTCTACGGGATGGCGTTGCTGGCCGAGGGCGGGGAACTAGCGGAACCCGCGTCGTTCGTGGCGATGCTGTCGAAACGGCTGGAGAGCACCCTGGCCTGATTCGAAAAAATGCCACTGTCTTGGCCGGCGCTGTGCTGGTCAGCTCGGTGGCTGCGCGTTCAGCCATGTCGCGGCCCGGCGCGGTGAGGCGCGCGACAGCCAGGCGTCCTGGATGACCTCCGCCAATTCCTGCCTGGTCAGTTCACCGATCCGGCTGGCGCGGACCAGCACGGATCGGTGCCCGTTGAAATGCGGGGTGGTGAAGAACGGGTTGGTCTCGTCCTGGACCAGGGCGAGTTTGTCCTCGTCGGACGGTACCCAGAAGACGATGACATCCGGGTACCGGACGCCGGTCTCGGGATCGACCGCATCCGGGCGGGGTGTGCGGAAGAAGATGAACGATTTGCCGCCCACCTGGTACACGGATTGTCGCCCGACCCGTGTTCGACCGTGACAAATGGCATGCCCAGCGCAATCTCGTGCACATCCTCGACCGAGGCCGGGTGCGTCATGTCCATACCCAGTGCCTACTCGGATTGTTCGATAAATGCAGCCGTGCTCACGCGATAGAGCACGAAACATACGATCGGTGACGGAACGAGCGCAGGTTTACTCGGTTGGCGGTAGGGCGAACTCGCAGCGAGTCCCTGCAGCGCGGCTCAATCGGAGGTCCAGCGTCGCCAGCCTTGCCCCGATCATCTCGGCCAGTGCGACGTACCACCCGTCATAGGCCGTGACGTTGGAGCGCAGTTCCCAGACCCGGGATGCACACAAGCCGTAGGGAAACAGCTCGACGGGCAGCGCCATCAGATCCTGGTGCGCGAGTGACGCGACGTCCGTGGAGATGGCGCCGGCAGATGCCGAGCGTCGGATGATGTTGGCAGCCTCGACCGGCATCAGGTGCGGCGCGGACAGGGGGCCGGAAATCAGCACACCCTCCGCCCATCTGCCGATCGATCCCCGATCGAGTAGGGCCGCAACCACCACGGAGGAATCCACGACGATCGTCATTCGCGATCGGCGTCACGGAGAGCGAGGACCTGCTCGACACTGATCGCACTGCCGGTCGCGTCTTTCCGCGCGCGGACCTTTGCCACCCACGCCTCGGCGTCGGGCCGGCCGGCAATGTCGACCAAGAGGGTCCGCAGGTACTCCTGGAGCGAGCGCCCAGTGAGGGCTGCGCGTGCCGCCAATTCCTCGCTGGTTGCGTCGGGGACGTCGCGGATGGTGATGGACTTCGGCATAGCGTCAGTATGCTGCTTGTGCTGCCGAAATGCCCGCACGGCTTCCTGCGGCGCCGGGATCCACCGACCGCTACTCGGCGGCTGGGCCTTTCGTGATGTGTCGCCGGGGGTCAGGATGTGGCAGCAGGGCGGACCGGTCAGCGCCGCCCTCGGTCGAGGGAATCGTTGGGTGCGATGCCGTGGTTTCCGGAGTTCTACAGCGCGGTGGAACTGGCGCGCAGGCAGACGCGCGCTGCCGGCCTGGAT
>JGI20198J14950_1000124_pt1 | contig 10301 bp, 10 predicted proteins | sample NGESurshal092012_6_FD_14950 | JGI IMG/M metagenome (IMG submission 14950) | reverse complement strand
GGCGCTAGCCTGCTCCGGGGCGCCGCCGGTTCGGCGCTCGCGGGGACCCCAAATGCGGTCAGGGTTCCCCACGCTCACCTCACGGACCTTGCCTCTAAGCCTCTGACCTGCGTGACCGTGCTCCCCCGACTGGACTCGAACCAGTAACCGTCCGGTTGTTGGTTCGAGAAGCCGCGACGCATCCTCGCGCATCTCAGCCTCTACGAATGCAACGTCCGTACGTCACATACGCTCGGACGGAACTGAATCTTCAGATGCGTCAGCTCGAGCTGTGACGTCGAGTTCATGGTCGTCAGCGGGCAACGCCAACGTCGCGCGTACTGGTGCGTGCCTTCGCCGCAATCCATGCGTCCAGATCGCACTGTCGATATCGAACCGCCCTGGCGGTCAGTTTGATGAAGCGAGGACCACCGCCGGTGTACCGGAGCTGTGCCAAGGCTCCTGGGGTGAGTCCGAGCTGCCCGCTGGCTTCCGCAGGGGTGAGTAGGGAGTTCGACACTGGGCTTGTCCTCTCACGGTGGGTCCGTTTGACCACGACGAGTCCTTCTACCCATACCAAGCGTTCTTGTAGGCCCGAAAATGGACACTTTTGACACATGAGTTCGGAGATTCGGTCACGGTCACGTAGTCTCAGCGGTCGTGCCTCGGCCAACGAGGCTTTGGGGCGAACACCCGTGATCGCACGAATGGACCTGACGATGCCTTGCCGTCCACGCAGCCAATTGAGGAACCGGAGATCGCCGACGACCGTGGTCGTCGATTGGCCATATCGACGCCGGCGTTCCCAAACGAAAGCCCGAACCCATCGTGTGAGGCTCGACCCTCGCCTCGCATCGCGGATGGAGTATTGCGGCACATGGTATTTGACGTCGAACAGAACGGGACCCCTTATGCAGGCGCCTGTATCGCGGACCATGATCACTTTCGTATCGGAGGCGTGCCCACATTTTGCCCACACTTTGTGGTGAGGGACCGTCATTCAACGTCATCCAGTATGACCATAACCCCAGGTCAGAGCGCATCTGGGTCCTCTGACCAGCACGTTGATACGCCCTCCGGAGGCGGGTGCGCAGGTTCGAATCCTGCCGGGGGCACAGGCGCATTACAGCAGGTCAGAGGCCCTATCCGCGAGTCTTGGGTAGGGCCTCCGTGCTACGCGCCGAAGTGCCGTACGAGGTCAAGCACTCTGCGGGGCGGGGAGCCGCGTTCGACAGCACGCCAGGCACGCAGGTTGGGCCGCTTGCCGTAGAGCACCCAGACCTGGCCGTCGCGGTCGGCCGCTTCGCAGAGAATACCGTCCGTGTACTGCCCCCGGGCCGCTCCGGGCAGCAGCGCCGCGGACGGGGCGATCAGTTCGGTGGCGCCAGCAGAGCGAGCGGAGCGCGCGTAAGCCTGGCAGGCGGCGTATGTTCCCTCGTCGCAGCAGAGATCGTCGGTATCGACCGGGCTCGCGGTCTTGGTGTTTGCCGCGACCGGATGTGCCTGCTCGAGCACGGCATCGCCGACCTCAACAGCCCACAGGCTTCGCTCGATGCCGGCGAGGTCGATCGGATCGGTGATCTCCTCGTGCCGGAGGAACTCCGCCCAAGCGCCGTCCGGGCTGTCAGCGAAATACTGGCAGGGGCCCTCCCCTGTTCCGTGCCAGCGGGCCGCCGGCTGGGCCGCGGTTTCCCACAGGAACGGGAAGCGTGAGTCGGCGTGGCGGAACCCGATCAAGCGGCACCAGCGCCTGTCAGCGCCGCGGCAAGGCGCGCGACGGCCGCGGCGGATTCGCCATCGACATCGAACTCCCCCGCGAGGAGGGTTGCAGGACTCTGACCGCCCAGCGCCGATCGCGGCCGCGAGAACCACCGCCGAATGCCGAACTCGTTGTAGCTGCCTGCGAGGTCGGCGAGCAGCATGGCGATGAAATGTAAGCGTTCGGCGACGTTCTGGGGGGTACTCCGAGTCTGGTTCGCGTAGCGGCGGACCGATGACGGCGAGGCGCCCACGAGTTGAGCAAGGAAATCGTCACCCAGCGTTTCGATCGCGGGTCCCCACTCTCCCGCGGGCTGCGGGGACATCTCAATCTGATCGTTCATCTCGTCGACGGCAGTACTCAACGGCCCAGCGATCTCACCCAACGATTCCCTCCAACTCTCCGGGTCTGGCCCCCCGCCCCCGATTGCCCGCCCTGCCTGCAAGCAGTGCTGCCATGCCGGCAGCGCCGTCAGCCGGTGATACGACGCCTTCGCAGGTAGCCCGACGCGCTCCATGTTCTCGGAGATGGTGACGACCTGGTCACAGAGATGCGAAAAACTGAACTCCAGAAACGTGTCCGGTGCCGGCGCCGGTAGCAGTCCGGTGTAGCACGATCGTCGTAGCAGCATCGAGACGCCATCCAGGTGACCGGCCAGTAGCTCAGCTGGACTAGCATTGGCTGCAGTTCGGATCGCTGGCATAGTCCAAAGTGTAGCTCTTCGCACTCCAATCAGGATCCATTAGGAGTCCTGCATGCCGCGATAGGACTGACTGACCGGTCCGCCCAACCGACTCCAACACCGAGGGGACTCGACGACCTCGCCGCGACCCTGGCCCACGGGAAGACCCGCCGCACCCACGAGGAACTCACCACCGGGATCGACAAGATCACCCACCACAGGGTGCGGCCAGTCAACCAGGGTGATCACCCTCCCGGTGACGCTGACCACCCGAACCCGACTGCGGTGACCGTGCATTTCGCCACCGCTGACGGCACCGCCAGGGCCGCTCCCGACTGCACCGCCACCAGTGGCGATCTCACTGCGCCGCCGGCCAGACCAGCACGTCAGTTACGGTGACGGTCAAGAACGACGCGACCAAGGAGTCGGCCGAGTCGTTCTCGCTCAGGCTGTCGAGCGCCTCGAGTGGCTACACATTGAAGGACGCCGGTCGGCACCGGCACCATCAGCAACGACGACTGACCACGTCGGGCATGGCAAGCGGACTACATTCAGGCGCTGATCATCGCGGTGATCAGCGCCTGCATGTAGTCCGGCACCGGAACACCCAGCGTGGCAAGGATTGTCGGTGCTACGTGCAGCACCGACAATTCCTCGCGCTCGGACGGCCCGGAGGCCGGGTGCTGCGGGTCGTACATGGCCAGCACGCCCTGCGGCACGTGATACGCCGTGGTGTCGGAGCGATCCTCGATCTCCACCACCCGAAGGCCAAGGCTCTCTGCGTCACGGACCTGCCCGGCGACCCGCACCGCGTCCGGCACGTCGTGCAGGTTCGAGTGTCCCCAGTCCATCGAGAAGAACCCGTCGTCGGCGCGCCGGAACACCAGCGGCACGCCGGCGACGGTGACACTGCGTAGTGCGGCTTCGAATCCGTCGGCGTACTCGGGGTCGACCCGAACGTTGCGCTGCGGCAACATCGCGGGCCGCTCGTTCCAGCGATCGGCCGGGACGGCGGGTGAACCTGAACCCAGGGCGGTCATGAACGCCGGAAGATCCTCCAGGTACAGCTGGGTCTCCAACGGCTGGGCGAAGGTGGGGCCCTGGCCCATGCTGGAGGCGATCCACAGCTCCGAACCGGGGTTGTGCTCGACGAAGTCCGCCAGCCGGGCGATCATCTCGTCGGCCCGGCGCATCGCCCAGGGCACCTCGCCGCGGTAGCGCTCCAGCCAGTCCTCGCCCAGGGCGAGCTGTTCGTAGTCGGCGGGGTGACCCGCCGCCCAGTACCGGTGCATCGCCGACGCGACGTGGTTGGAGAAGAACGAGCTGAACGCCGGGCGATGACGCCACAGCTGGGTGTCGAACACGTCGAACGCGAGCAGCGACTGGAACGACCGGCGGCGGGTGGTCAGCCACGGCTTGCGGCGCTCGGCGACCAGCTGCTGCGCCAGCGCGGCGAAGGTGCCCGGCCCGATGCCGAGACGGTGGGCGGATCGCAGCAGGGTCAGCGCCGCACCGCGCGGGATCGAGGTGTCGACGTTGCGCGAGGAAGCCCTGGCCATGGTCAGGTTGAACGCCTGGAAGGTCTCCAGCTCCGCCGGGAACGCGGTCGGCTCGGAGGCAAAGGTGTCCGGCAGATAGAAGCTGTAGGCCTGGATATCGGGCGGGACCGGGTAAGTGTGCAGTGTTCCGCAGATCCCGACCGGAAGACCAGCGCGGTGCAGCAGTTCCCACACCGGCGGGAACTGCTCGTCCGCGACGCTGCGGTTCTGGCCGAAGTTGGCGATCATGTGCTGTTCGTCGTTCACCCCGCGGTGCAGAGTGGGCCAGGTCGTCCAGGGCGACAGGTGGCCGCGGTCGGCGGTCAGCGAGGTGAAACACCGGCTGGTGGACAGGATCCGGACCAGCGCAGAATGCGGCGCGGCGGCGACGAACTCGTCGACGATTCGCCACGGGACCTCGTTGAGCTCGAAAAGGACAATTCGTCGCGACATGGCGGGAATTTACCGTGACAGCTCGACGAATCCGGGTTCTTCGGCCCGAAGTGCGCGAGGTGTCGCGGGCCGGCGAGCCGCTCACGGTGTCCGCCGGCGGCGAACGCTCTCCCCCATTGCCCGGCCTGGCCGTAGGCTGTCTCCGGTGAGCGAGTCGAACGCCCCGGCAGGCCTGCAATGACGGCAAGTACGGCAGGCGCTGCTCCGCGGCCAGCGATCCTGACCGTGGACGACGACCCGGGCGTATCCAGGGCCGTCGCGCGCGACCTGCGGCGCAAGTACGGCGAGGCCTACCGCATCGTCCGCGCCGAGTCCGGCCAGCAGGCGCTGGATGCCGTGCGGGAGATGAAGAAGCGCGGCGACGAGGTGGCGGTGCTGCTCGCGGACTACCGGATGCCACAGATGTCGGGCATCGAATTCCTCGAGCAGGCGATGGACTCCTACCCCACCGCCCGCCGGGTGCTGCTGACCGCGTACGCAGACACCGAGGCCGCCATCGACGCCATCAACGTGGTGGACCTGGACTACTACCTGCTCAAGCCCTGGGACCCACCCGAGGAGAAGCTCTACCCGGTGCTGGACGACCAGCTGTCCGCCTGGAAGGCCACCGACCACCGGGCCGTGCTGGAAACCAAGGTGGTCGGTCACCGCTGGTCGGCCCGCACGTCGGACGTCCGAGAGTTCTTGGCACGCAACGGGGTTCCGTATCGCCCGTACCTTTGTGACGAGCCCGACGGGCAGCGCCTGCTGAAGGCGGCCGGCGCCGACGACCTGCACCTGCCGGTGGTGATCACGCCGTCCGGCGACGTGCTGGTGGAACCCACCGACGCCGAGCTGGCCGCGAAGGTCGGGCTCGGTACGGAGCCGGCCGAGGAGTTCTACGACCTCGTGGTCATCGGCGCCGGACCGGCCGGGCTCGGTGCGGCCGTGTACGGCGCGTCCGAGGGCCTGCGGACCATTCTGATCGAGCGCACCGCCGCTGGCGGTCAGGCCGGGCAGAGTTCGCGGATCGAGAACTACCTCGGTTTCCCGGACGGGGTGTCCGGCAATCAGCTGACCGATCGGGCCCGCCGGCAGGCGGCCAAGTTCGGCGCCGAATTCGTCACCGCCCGAGAGGTGGTCGGCATCGAGCTCAACGGGTCGGCCCGGTCGATCCGTTTCTCCGACGGCGCGACGCTGAGCGCGCACGCCATCATCCTGGCGACCGGGGTGACCTACCGGCAGCTCACCGGGACGGGACTGGGCAACCTCACCGGCCGCGGCGTGTACTACGGCTCGGCAATGAGCGAGGCGGCTGCGTGCGCCGATCAGAACATCTTCATCGTCGGCGGGGCGAACTCCGCCGGACAGGCCGCGGTGTACCTGTCCCGGCGCGCGAAGTCGGTGACGATCCTGGTGCGGGGCCCGTCGCTCGAAGCCGGGATGTCCTACTACCTGGTGCAGCAGATCGCGGCGATCGACAACATCACCGTGCGCACCAACACCGAAGTCATCGCGGGCAGCGGGGACGACCACCTGGAACAGCTAACCTTGCGCGACAACGCTTCCGGAACAACGGAAGTCGTCGATACCGAGCGGCTGTTCGTGTTCATCGGGGCGGCGCCGCGCACCGATTGGCTGGACGGCGTGGTGCTGCGCGACGGCCGGGGGTTCGTCATCGCCGGTCCCGACCTGCCGCTGGAGGGCAGCCAACCCCGCGGCTGGACTGCCGACCGTGCGCCCTACCACCTGGAAACCAGCGTGCCCGGCATCTTCGTCGCCGGCGACGCCCGTGCCGAGTCGGCCAAGCGAGTGGCCTCCGCCGTCGGCGAGGGCGCGATGGCCGTCATGCTGGTGCATCGATACCTGGAGAAGCGTTGACATGAATCCCATCTCGGACGTCCCCTTGAAGTGCGACACCGCTGAGCTTCGCACGCTGTTCCTTTTCGAGAAGCTCACCGATGCCCAACTCGAGAGTCTCTGCGAGCTCGGCCATGTCGAGCTCATCGAGCCGGGCTGGGTATACCGCGAGGGTGAAGCGGCGACCTGCTTCTACGTGATGCTCAGCGGATCGTTGGTGCTGTACCGCCGGGTCGGCGAGGACGACGTGGAAACCACTCGCAGCGATCAGCGGGGCGTGTACGCCGGCGCGATGCAGGCGTACCTGCGCGATCGGGTGCCACAGGTCTACAACAACTCGATGCGGGCCACTGTCCCTTCCCGCTTCTTCGTCATGGCCGCGGGCACCTTCTCGGATCTGATGGCGGACTGGTTCCCGATGGCCATCCACCTGCTCGAGGGTTTGTTCTTCGGCATGAGGAGCAGCCAGCAGGCGACCGGTCAACGAGAGCGACTGCTGGCATTGGGGTCTCTGTCGGCGGGGCTGACCCACGAGCTGAACAACCCGGCTGCGGCGGCGGTGCGGGCGACGTCGTTGCTGCGGGACCGGGTGGCCGGAATGCGGCACAAGCTCGGCATGATCGCCGCGGGGAAGTTCGACCGCGCTGCCCTCGCGACCCTGGTCACCATCCAGGAGGACGCCGTCGAGCGCGTGGCGAAGGCCCCGACCCTGACGGCCATGGAAGCCTCGGACCGCGAGGACCAGCTCGGCGATTGGTTCGATGCGCACGGCATCACCGGCGGGTGGGATCTCGCCCCGACGTTCGTGCAGGCCGGTCTGGACGAGGAATTCCTGAACAAGGTAGCCGCCACCGTGGAGAGCGACACGCTCGAGGGTGCGGTCCGCTGGCTGAACTACACCGTCGAGACCGAGATGCTGATGGACGAGATCCAGGACTCGACCACCAGGGTTTCCATGCTGGTCGGTGCGGCGAAACAGTATTCGCAGATGGACCGCGCGCCGTACCAGGTCGTCGACGTGCATGAACTCCTGGACAGCACGCTGTTGATGCTGAGCCGCAAGATCGGCGACGGCATCCAGGTCGTCAAGGACTACGACCGCACGCTGCCGACGGTCCCGGTCTATGCGGGCGAGCTCAACCAGGTCTGGACGAACCTGATCGACAACGCTATCGCCGCGATGGAGGGCGTCGGCTCGCTCACCGTGCGCACGTCACGGGACAAGGATTGCGTACTTGTCGAGATCTGCGACACCGGACGCGGTGTGCCGCAGGAGATCCGCGACAGGATCTTCGAACCGTTCTTCACCACCAAGCCGTTCGGCGAGGGCACCGGGCTGGGGCTGGACATCTCCTGGCGCATCGTGGTCAACAAGCACCACGGCGACATCGGGGTCACGTCCGTGCCGGGCGACACCCGGTTCCAGGTCTGGCTGCCGCTGATTGGACCCGAGCGACCTGACGGATCCACCGACGTGCCCATCGACCAGGACTCCGCGGAGGCTGAATCGTGACCGAGATCGCCGGTGTCGACCCGTCCGTGCCGCCGAGCGGCGTCGGTTGTGCAGAGTGCCTGGCCACCGACGGCTGGTGGTTCCACCTGCGCCGCTGTGCGCAGTGCGGCCACATCGGGTGCTGCGATACGTCTCCGTCCCAGCACGCCACCAAGCACGCGAAGTCGAGCGGGCATCCGCTGATCACCAGTTTCGAGCCCGGTGAGGACTGGTTCTGGAACTTCAAGGACGAGCAGTTCTACGACGGGCCGGAACTGGCGCCGCCGGTGAGCCATCCGCTCGATCAGCCGACGCCGGGGCCGCGCGGAAAGGTGCCCGCCGACTGGCGGCGTCACCTGCACTGATGTCAGGTCGTCCGGGTCATCGGATGGCCACCACGTCCACATCGAACGCCCGGTAAGTGCGGAGGGCGCGAAGGTCTCGGGTCGGGAGCGGGACCTGGTGATGGGCGGCAACCGCCCCAACCAGCGCGTCGTAGACGAACGACGCCGAGCTGGTGTGCGCGGTGGTGCAGCAGTTCGACACCGACAAGGTGGCCCCCGCGTTCGTGCCGACGAGCAGTCCAGGGTCCCGACGGTCGGTCACCGCTGATCGGCATCCCGCAGCGCACCCACATCGTCATCGGAGAGAGGCTGGCCCGTGGCAGCGATGCGAAGATCGGCCCCGTCGACCTCGACATCTACCGTTCCCGGATGCAGGCCCAACCTGTCGCGGAGGACTTTGGGGATAACCAATCCTCCGGCACTGTCAATGGTTGCCTTCATGCCAAGACACTACTAATGCACTGACAGCGACCGTCCGGGCTGGCCCCGCTGCAACAGAGCCGGTCGTCGCGGGCGCGTGAGGTCGGCCCGCGCAGTCAGTGACCGTCACAGTCCGGACAGCCGCCGTCACGAAACGAATCTCCTGCTTCGTTTCGGGGGTCAGGGTGGGTCCGCCGGGAATTCTTCGACGGGTAGTGGGTCGTCGTGGCTGGTGTACGTGTGNCCGGTNGGTGTTGTCCANGTCGTNGTGTGCGGTCCGGTTCGCTCGGTCCGATGCCCGGCATGAGTCTTCGCTCGGTGATCTTTTCGGCAGCGCGCCTTGAGATTGCTGGCGGTGGTGGGTCCTTCCGGGACCGGGATGACGTGATCGAGGTCGCCGCGGGTGGCGGAGACGTGGCAGGTGTCGGCGTTGCACACCCCGTCGCGGTAGGTGATGGCCAACGCCAGCTTCTTCGACGGGAACCGGCCGAGTTCGGTGACCTGCAGCAGGTTGCCGCCGGTGTCGGTGACCAGCCGGTGGANCAGGGTGCCGGGTTTGCCGGCGAGGTCGCGGATGGTGTCGGCGGGGATGAGCGCGGAGCGGTCGGCGAGTTGTCCTGGGGTGTTGGTGAACCCGAACAGCGACGCGGCGGAGATGATGATGCCGATGTTGACCTGCACCGGCCGCACCTGCACACCCGCCGGGCGTGCAGGTGCGCCGCGGCCGCCGCAGGTGCAGGGATGCCCGCCGGTCGGTGCTCCGGACCCGCCGCCCGGTTGAGCGCCAGCGGTCGGCCCGGCCAGGGGCGACTGTCGCCGCGGGGTGGGTCGGGGCGGAACGCCGACGCCGGCAGATCCCAATCGTCGACATCCACATCGACATCCAGATCGGCATCGCCATCGACACCCCCATCGGCATCCGCATCGTCCTCAGCGTCGGCGGTACCGATCTCGGCATCGACCACCTCGGCATCGGCGGTGTCGGCGGCATCGGCATCGGCGGCACCGGTGTCGGCAGCGGCATCGGCGCAATCGGCGTCGACCTCGGCATCGGCGGCATCGGCGTCGGCGGCATCCGCGCACCCCTCGGTGACGTAGTCATCGGTGTCGGCGGTGTCGATGTCGATGTCGATGTCGGGATCAGGGTTGGCGTCGTCGGGGGTGGGCTCCTGGTCGGAGTCGGAGTCCCTACCTTCCGCAACCGCCTCGCCGTCACCTCGTTCGTCGTCGACGGCGCCGTTGTGGACATCGCCACCAAGGGTGTCGTCGCAACCGTTGTCCTCAATACCGTTGTCCTCAACGCCGATGTCATCCAGGCCGTTGTCCTCGACGCCGTCGTCGAGACCGTCCCAGCGGGTGTGGCAGCCGTTGCTGATCCGACCCAACAGCACATCGACCAGCGCGTCGGCCCGGCGCTGCTGCATGGTGCGGGTGTCGCCCGGGTCGGCGACCGCGGCGATCGCGGTGAGCACCCGGTCGATCGACGCGGTGTCGAACGACGACAACGCCGCGCTCAGGAAGCTCACCCCGTCCAGGTCGGGGCGCACCGAGACGTACCGGTCGGCCAGCGATCGGTGGATCCGCTCGTCCTGCTCATCGGGTTCCACGCGGGCCACGAACTGGTTGAGCCACCGACCAAGGAGTTCACCGGTCTTGCACACAGCGACATCCACCACCACGTGGTTCAGCAGCGCCTTGGAATTGTCCCGGACCAGCTTGCCCAGGGTCCGGCTGATCCGTTCCGCCTTGTCGTAGGTGATGTCACCGGTTTGCCAGGCATCCCACNCGTCCGGGG
>JGI20198J14950_1000104_pt1 | contig 11088 bp, 8 predicted proteins | sample NGESurshal092012_6_FD_14950 | JGI IMG/M metagenome (IMG submission 14950) | reverse complement strand
GTTCGTTGTTCCATACCTGCTCGGCGCCATCTTTATATGGACGTCAGACAAGAAGCAACGGCTTGGAGATCGCACAGCGCATACAGTCGTCGTAAAGGCGTGAGGCTTGCCTCATGCTTTCCTTTTTTTGCACGCTGACGGAACCACATTGGCACGGGCAGCCCCAGAACGGGACGGGGCCACGAAGCGTTAAATAGCGTGGCACCAGTCTTATTATTCGCTATCCACAGGTTCGGATAACAGGGCCCAGGCACGCGTGTTGTTTTAAGGTTATCCTTGGTACCAAAAAGTCGGTGTTTTACATGTGTTTTACAGAACCGAGTTCTCTTAAAGTCCGAGCCACCGTGTTGCTTGGCTACGTGGGCTCTCGCTCCTATAGACGCTACGTCGAAAGCTTTGGCCTAACAGGGAGTGAGTGGGTACTTGACTACGGGTCAGGCTCAGGCAGGATCACGCGACATATAGCCGAGCGCCTCGTGCCGGAGAGCGGCCACCTGACGTGTGTCGACGTCTCCACGATGTGGATGGACGTGGTAAAAAAGCATCTGAAGCGGTACCCCAACGTTGACTTCAAATTAGGGGATATCGCGTCACTGGACATCCCCGATGACGCCTATGACGTCGTTGTCGTGCACTTCGTGCTACATCACGTTGACGCAGACGCACGACAGAAGAACGTGAGCATATTGTCACAAAAGCTGAAAAAGGGCGGCAGGCTCTTTATCCGAGATCCGGTACGCGAGGAGCACGGCACCCCCGCCCACGAGATAAGACAGCTCATGGAGAACGCTAGGCTGCACGAACGCGCGTTTCAAATAGAGAAGTCGTTCCACATGGGCCCTCGATATAGCGGGGTATTCGTTAAGGACTAACGTCGCGATACATCGGCCATTAAAGGCCTTTCATGAGATTTCGCCGGTGGAGCACGCTTGCCAGCGCCACGAAAACAACGCTAAAGCCGATGAGCGCCGCCCACGTGAGCCCGATGGGTATGGAGGTACTGCCGAGCAAGCTGAGGTCAAACCCGGTGACGAGGTAGGAGATGGGCGAGCAGTAGACCGCGACCTTCGCGACGCCCTGCAAGCTTGCGATCGGCACAAAAATGCCGCTGATGAAAATGAGGGGAAAGCGGACGAGGCTTGAGAGCGGCGAATTAACCGTCCCTGGGTGCGCTTTTGTAGGATGTCATAATAGTTTGAGTCGTTCAAGCCTTTTGAATAGCTTCTTTATCGCGACGCAGCGCCCAGGTAAGTCCCTGCTTGAAAACAAAGAGCGTCTGTAGCGAACGCGAAGGAGTCCGCAGCGCTGCAGCAACGAAATGGATATATAGAGCGCCCCGCACTTCTTAACCCGTTGTTGGTCGCGAGGCGGGCAGTGCAATGGTTGAACGGAAATTCGTCTGGACTACGCTTTCCATAGCCTCTCTCGCTAGCTTCATCATCATTATCGACTCTTTTTTCCTGAACGTCGCCATCACGACGCTCGTGCGCGAACTGCACACCACCGTGGAGGTCATCCAAGGCATCATCGCGGCGTACGCGCTCACCATGGCGTGTCTCATGCTGCTCGGCGCCAAGCTTCAGAGTGTCTTGGGCAGGAAGAAGACCTTTCTCTACGGCGCGCTCATCTACGGCGTGGGCACCACGATTGCCGCGTTGAGCCTTAACGCCCCCATGCTGCTTTTTGGGTGGTCACTGCTGGAGGGGGTCGGGGCGGCACTCATGTTGCCGGCGACCGCGGCGCTCATCTCCGGTGCGTACGAGGGCGATGAGCGCGCGTTCGCCTTCGGCCTGTGGGCGGCCATCGGCGCGGTGGCAGCAACCGTTGGCCCTCTCTTAGGCGGCTTTCTCACGACGTTTCTGAGCTGGCGCGTCGGCTTCGGGCTTGAGGCAGTCATCGTCGTCGGCATATTCGCACGCTCGGGACGACTCACCGAATCGCCGCCGACCATCGGCTGGCGGGACCTCGACGTCGTGGGGTTCGCGCTCTCGGCGGCAGGCTTCTTCCTCATCGTGACCGGGACGTTGCTGCTCAACAGCCCGAGTGCGTGGGGCATAGTGCCAATCCTCGTCGGCGTGGGTCTCCTCCTGCTTGCCGTCTTTGCGGTGTGGCAGCGACGGCGGATCCGTCACGGACAAGCCCCGCTCACCGATATTTCGCTCTTTAGGAAGCGCACGTACAGCGCGGGGAACACGGCGAACCTCATCCTGCATCTCGGCCTTGCGGGGGCGCTCTTCATCCTTCCGGTCTTTTTGCAGGCCGTTGCCGGTTTGAGCGCCTTTATGACGGGCGTCGCGTTTGTCCCGCTCACGGTCGCTGTGCTCGTCTTTTCGCTCGGGTCCGGCCGGCTTTCGGCTCGCATAGCGCCGCGCTACCTCGTTCCCCTAGGATTTCTGATCGCCCTCTCCGGGTCGATTCTACTTCGGGGCGTGTTTAGTCTGGACACTCAGATCGTTGACATCTTTCCCGGCACCATATTGATCGGCGTCGGGCTCGGGCTGTCACTCGGCCCGCTCAACAATCTCATCCTCTCATCGGGCTCGGATGCGCAACAGGCGGATGCGTCTGGCGTCTTGAATACGACAACCAACTTTGGAAACTCGTTAGGCACGGCCATCATCGGCGTGCTGCTCTTGGTCAGTATCTACGCCGCGCTCGGCCCTGCCGTCGAAAATGCCTACCCTAACCAGGTGACGGCGCAGGACGTCAAGGCGCAGCTCCCTGATTGGGTGCACACGCTCAAAACGACGAACGTGCCGGCCGTGAAGGCGGCAGAAAACACCACGACGCAGATCGTTGGCGAGACCATCAGCGTCGCCATGCAGCACGCCGTTGACGGCATCTCGGTTTTTTTGTTTGCCGGATTTCTCGTCTCGCTTTTTATCGGTCCTCAAAGACGCGCTGGCCAGACGGGCTAAATGCGATTCAATTGGTCCGGTAAGCTCGTTCATGCCGGCGCTCACGAAAATGAGCGCGGCGCTGGCGTCGTGGAGCAGACAATTGAGGAAAAAAAGCCAAAAGAACTGGTTTCTCGAATAAAAAAGAGCGCCCCGCGTTAGGGGCCTTCTTTCGCTGCGTCGGTTATTGTTTCTGCCATCGTTTTGGTATTTCCGCTGCGCGAATGGTAGACCACTAACACGTTAACCATGATGCCATCCTCAGAGCAAATGGCACGACGATGGCTCTTTAATCTTGAGGCTCTTTCGCCACATTCCGCTTTTTGAGTTTTGCATCGGGTGGTTTGGTGTACTGAGGGAATTAGCACGGTTTCCAGAAGCCCCCTACCCTTCTAATCCCGCTTCATAGGTAATGAGAAGGGTGAGAATCTCATCTTGTAACTGTGCGCTCAACCTTATGAACAACTCAATGAGCTTGGGAGTTGGGATGACGGACTGGTCACGACTCGCGAGCTCTTCAATAAGGCGCTGGAGCTGGCCGACGAAGAACCGTTAAAAGTTGTACCAGTTGAGATACGTTCTGCAGGATCGCGTCTATGACGCGTGTATTCCGTATAGCGCACGTTTGAGCAGCTGCCGCATCGAAAGATCCGACATCTCTATTCCTTATCAACGTCAACAATCGCTACTAGAANNGGTTAAGCGAGTCATGTGCTGCTGCAACTTCAACACACAATCAATCCACTGGAACGCGCACCTCTTCTGTTTGACGTTCTTGCCGGCCCGACTTGCTAATCCCGTGTTGCGTCTTTTCCCAGAAAAATGGTTTTGTGAGGAGTTGTATAGCACCTTTCCAAGCCGCTATGCTGATCAAAGCCCAATATATGGGGACAAGCAGCGCAAATGGAATGAGCGAGTACTCCCGTTCTTTCACAGTAGCAATTACCTGTGTGATAATAAAGAAAGCATTACCGATAATCAAGTTGAAGAGACACACGTACGNGAGTGGATANTATAATAAGGTGGGAAAGATGCCCGGAATCAAGATTGCGAGAGCCGTCGTCAACCATAGNATAGGATTGATGAGCACGACAAAAATACTATTACCNAGTACGAGTTGAAAGAGCGCAAATTTGCGCCATCCTAAGTCGGCACGTAACTCACGTGGATGGCGCATATGCACGAGATATGTCTGAATATACCCCTTAATCCAGCGAGATCGTTGTCGGATCCAGTTCCACCACTTTGTGTTCGCCTCTTCATAGGTGTAACTGTTTAACATGGACGTTCTGAGCTTCTTTCGCGCGATCCGTATGCCGAGATCGGCATCTTCTGTGACGTTATACGGATCCCACCCGCCTAAGTCGCGCAGCCCTTTAGTTCTGAAATGGTTGCTTGTTCCTCCGAGCGGGATCGGCCCCCCGATTCGATCTATCCCGTGAAGATAGAAATCAAACCAATATGAGTATTCTAGGGTGAACCAGCGCGTGAGCACGTTATCCTTTGGATTATAGAAATTCAAGCGAGATTGCAGGCACACACAATCACGGTCAACGTGAGAGAAGGCCAACACAGCTTTCTTTAATTGATCGGGATCGGGATCGTCTTCAGCATCAAATATGACACAGAATTCGCCTCGCGCCCTTTGCAGGCCATAATTGCAGGCACGGGGTTTTGTCTTAATGTCAGCATCTGGAACAATGATTGGTTCAAATGGCTTGAGATACTCTCGGTACTCGTCGGAGCTCATGGATTCTATAACCATCTCTGGCTCGCCAAATAGACCCAATCTGCGGGCGGCACCTAGCGTTTCGTCATCCTTTTCCTCCATCAAGATCTTAATATCGAGTTTATCTTTAGGGTAATCTAATCGATTTAGGTTCCTGATTAAATGCGGGAGCATCTCTGGTTCATGATACACGGGGACAAAAACGGTGAACACGGGGAGTGCAGCGTCATCAAGCTTCTCAATGTCTTCAGTTGGTATCGTAACCTCTGATCGTGAGCCTTGGAATCCAAGGAACGACACGTAAAACTTGAACAGATTTAGCCCAAAATATGCGACGTTTATCACGGCAAAAAGCAGAATAAGCGAGATTGGATAATTTCCTACGAACAACAGGAGAAAGGCGACTAAGACGATGATGATGCCATATTGCTGCCAAGGGTACAGGACACGGTATGCAGATTCATCGGGTGCTCGTTCTCGTAATTCGTCCAGCGCTCTGTCGGCGTGGAGCTCTGTGTACCCTTGATCAATGGCCTCTTCAATAGCGTCAGCTGATGTCACGTGTATCGTAATAGGCACTCTGAAAATATTTTCGAGCTTAGCAAAAAAAGTGGTATTGAGTGGATTTGCCGTGACGAACTCCGCCCCCTCGCGTGAGAGTTTTAGCAAAAACATCAAATTCTCTTTCATTACCGTATACGGCAACCCGGGGGCCAGGTAACTCTTACTTAGGATTTGCTCCTTTGGGATAAATACGAGGTGTAGGGCATCCGCTAGCGCTTTGAAAAAAGGTTCAGGCACAGTGATCTTGTGGCGATTTAATTCGAAAATAAGACGTTCGACGCTGATGTCGGCGTTGTTAAGGATGGTTTTGTCTTCGATTCCGTACTCTGTTAGCAAAGCAACAAGACGTTCTCGGGTGATTGCCATCGTGTTAGCTCCGTGGAATCCTTATGGTGACCCGTTCGTTAACGCTGAGAAGGCCGGTTTTATTAGAGCTCACATTCACTTATCGCTTGGTTCGAGTGAATGCAACGTTTCTAGCTTTTGGAGTCGTTCTTCAATGAAGTCCGTCACCTTATCCTCGTCGAGTCTCTCAGCGGCACGTTGTTCTTTTAGCTTCTCCTCGATTACCTGTAACAAATCGGCCGGATTGAAAGGCTTCAAAATGTAGGCGTTCGCGTCCAAATTCACACTTTGAATGGCGTTCTCTAAGCTCGCGGACCCAGTCACCATGATCTTAATCATCCGCGGCTTGATCTCTTGGAGCTGCTTAAGCAGCTCGGTGCCCTGCATGTCTGGAAGGTCTATGTCTAAGAGGGCGACGTCAAACCAGTCACTTTTTGCCTTGCGAATGGCTTCGCGCGCGGTTTCTGCTGTTTGGACGGCGTAGCCTGCGCTCTCTACGATGGCTTTGGAGCTCTCGCGGATGGCCAGATCGTCGTCAACAATAAGCACGGTATTCTTTTGGATGGTACCACCTGCCTGCTGCTATATAATCAAGAATCCCACCGATGTTCAGTGAGGGCGTTATAGTCTCCAAAAGGTTTATCGTTTGCATTCTCGCTGCGACTTACGTTGTATTTGCCTGATCAGAGAGTTTGGCCGAACCAGCTCAGGCAGGTCGCATATATCTCTCTATCCGCGTACATATGCGTTGTGTTTTGTTGCTGCATCGCGCGCTGAGCTCGCTCGTGCGAGTATGCAAAGAATTGAAGCTTCTTTTTTCGATCCAATGAACCGGTGCGGTTCTAGGTCGGTGCACCATGTCATCGATTTGGTCTTTTGTCGTAAGGGTCTTGACATCTAGATAATTAATAGATGGTCCTCAACGAGAGCTGAGTATGTCCTTGTCGACGAAATTAAATAGCTGATCGAGTTCTGCCTCGAAGGCGTACAGCGTGATCTTGTCTTGTCCAAAGATCGCGCGCTAAGAACCTTCGAACTGTTTGGACTCAGCTAAGAAATCAGGCTAGGATCGAGGATTCTCGAATCCAAAGAAGATATCCCAAAAACCACTCGCGAGCTTTGTCAACGTCGTTAGAACGAAATTACCGAACTGGGGCCCCTGCTTATCCCGTTAGATACACGCGGCTTGCCACGGGTTGCCCTCGTGCAATCGGCGTCGCTATCTGCTGACCTTAGCCGCGAAGCGGTAGGACGATGCAGAACTTCGAACCATGGCCGACCTCACTCTTAACGGTAATTGTCCCGCCGTGAGCTTCGATCACGGACTTCACGATGGCTAAGCCGAGCCCCACACCTCGTGATTTTGTGGTGAACAGCGGCTCGAAGAGCTTACTTATGTTTTCCGGCGGTATACCCGTTCCTGTATCAGCCACACTTATGGAGGCGCTCTGTCCTTCTTTCTTGGTTGTTATAGTAAGGGTGCCGCCGTCTGGCATTGCTTGCACCGCGTTACCAATAATGTTTGTCAGCGCGCGCTGCATAAGGAACGGATCGACATTGAGGTCGGGCAGACTAGGATCAAGCCTCTTCTCTATCACAACATTCTTGGGCGCTACAACGCCACGAAGGGCATCGTTGACGAGTTGTTCTGTGCTTGTGCGCGTGATTTTCGGGTTCGGCGTCCGAGCAAAGTCGAGCAGATCGGTTACCATAGAGCTCATGTAAGCAACGTGTTCGTCTATCTTGCTTAAACCGTCATGGAGCTGCTGCGCCTTAGGGCCCTCACTAGGGGCGAGGTTCCCTTCCAGCGAGTCGACCTGTTTTCTCTCGAGGTAAATAGTGTTAAGAATGGCCTGCAACGGGCTGCGGAGATCGTGCCCGACCATTGCCGCCATTTGCCCGATAGCCGCCAAGCGTTCCACCCCCCTGAGTTCAGCCGTTTTTTGCTCCACCAGCTCTTCAAGGTGCTCAGAGTACTGCGTGAGCTGCTCTTCAAGATTCTTGCGCTCGATGGCGTAGTACATAGCTCGCTCCAGGGTATCCACCGTCGCCGTGCCTTTCACGAGATAATCCTGCGCACCCTCACGCACCGCGTGTAGCGCCAATTCCAGATCGTCGAGACCAGTCAGCACGATGATCGGCAGGTGTGGCACTGCGGCGCGCATCGTCGCGACGGTGGCGAAGCCTTGGCTATCAGGAAGACCCAGATCGAGCAGCACAACGTCGAAACTCCCCTGATCGCACTGTTCAATCCCAGCATCGAGACGATTCACTGCGTCAAGCGTGTGCTTTGTCGCGGATGACTTAGTCAGGAGCCGTTTTATGAGGTGAGCATCGCCCGGGTTGTCCTCGACGAGAAGGACTTTAAGTGTTCGATCACGTGCGTACATTCTCACTCTTCACGCAGCGGAAGCTTTACAACCGTGAACCAGTACTCTTCGATACTCCGTATCACGTTCACAAATTGTGGCCAGTCAACCGGCTTGGTGATGAAGCTGTTGGCGTGTAATTCGTATGTTTTCATGATGTCTTCGTCAGCTTTGGACGTCGTCAATACGACGACCGGTATGCTCGCTAGCGCTTCGTTGGATTTGATCCTTGCGAGCACCTCTCGACCGTTGACCTTTGGCAGGTTGAGGTCGAGCAAGATCAGGTCAGGGCGCGGAGCCTGCCCATATTCGACATCGTGCAAAAAGGCAAGTGCGGCTTCTCCGTCATTTGCGACGTGCAGGTTGTGGAGCACTTTGCCGGACTTGAGGGCGCGCTTGGTCAGAACGACGTCGCCTTGATTGTCCTCCACCAATAATATTTCTATGTAGTTCATGCTATTTCGCTCGCTCATGTCGTACTATCCCCCTTTGGAAGCGTGAAGTAAAACGTCGAACCGTTTGCTGGTTCTGATTCGACCCATATGTGTCCCCCGTGACGTTCAACCATCTTCTTAACGACTGCAAGTCCGATGCCCGTTCCCGCGTATTCCTCGCGCGCGTGGAGGCGTTGAAATACGACAAAGATCCGTTCTGCGTGTTTCATGTCAATACCGATCCCATTGTCGCGCACCGAGAACACCCAGTCGTCGTTCGTTTCCTCTACGCCGACGTGAATCATCGGGGTATCCTCGCTCCGAAACTTTATCGCATTGCCTAGCAGGTTCTGGAAAAGCTGAATCAGCTGGGCTTCGTCACCGAGCACGGTCGGTAATTCATCGTGCGTGATAACTGCGTGGTTTTCTTCTATCGCGACGTCAAGATTCGCAATCGCTGCGGAAAGGGCGCTACTCATACTGGTTGGCAGGAACGGCTCCCCCCGCGTGCCCACACGCGAATACGCTAAAAGGTCATTGATGAGCGTGTGCATTCGTTTCGCGCCCTCGACGGCAAATGCGATGTATTGGTCAGCGTCAGCGTCAAGTTTTCCCTTGTAGTCCTCCTCAATTAGTTGAATGTAACTCGTTATCATGCGCAGCGGTTCTTGCAGGTCGTGTGACGTGACGTAAGCGAACTGTTCTAGTTCAGCGTTGGATCGTTGGAGATCAGCCAGTATGCTGTCGAGCTGGTGCTCCATTTGCTTGCGCTCAGTGACGTCTCGCGCGACTATGAGAAACGCAGCCGGTTGCCCCGAGGCATCTTCAATCAGGGAGATATTTGTTTCTATGTCAACACGTTCTCCATTTTTCCGGAGCAATTGCGAGTCAGTGCGGACGGTTTCTTTTTTCTCATTACTAGGTTCTGTTCTGAGGAAGATAGCTCCGACGAGGAGCTTGCGTGCATCGGGGATCAGCGAACGAAACTGAGGAGGGATGAGATCCTCGAAGGGCTTTCCTATTATCTCTTCCCTAGATCGCTGGGTGAGACGTAAGATGGCTTCATTGCAATCGGTAACCGTCTCGTTCAATTGCGCGATCACTATTCCATCGGCCATAGTCGCGAAGGTGATGCGCAGCTTTGCTTCAGATTCTGCGAGCGCCAGCTCCGCTTTCTTGCGCTCGGTAACGTCACTGCTTATTTCGAGAATAGCGGACGCATTGCCTCTCTCGTCCTTAATCAGGGTCCAGCTGCTCGCGACCGTGACCGGAACACCATCGCGCGTTACTTGGATAAGCTCCCCTTCCCACAGTCCGCTCTCCGTAAGCTTAGGCCACAGCGCGTCGCGCGATTCAGGGAACCTTGTGCGCAGCAGCGCGTTCGCGTTTTGACCTTCGGCCTCTTGCTTTGTCCATCCATACAGGCGCTCGGCGCCACGGTTCCAGTACGTTATGGTTCCTTCTGGGTCCAAGGTCATGATGGAGTCGTGCGCCGCATCGAACATCGTCGCATGCTGTCGTAGCTCTTCTTGCGCCTCGTGAAGTACCGACTCCGCTTTCTGGCGCTCGGTAACGTCTCGGGCGACCGCCAGAAATGCCTTGGGCTGTCCAGCAGCATCTTTAATCAAGGAGACATTCGCTTCTACGTCAATGCGTTCTCCGTTTTTCCTGACCCATGGCGCGTTGGTACGGATGGTTCCTTTCTCCATAAGCTCAGGTACCGTTTCGAGGATTTGCGAACGAGACTCAGGAGCGAGGAGATCTAAAAACGGCTTTCCGATCACTTCTTCCTTTGATCGTTGGCTCATGCGCGATACGGCTTCATTGCAATCGGTAACCTTCCAGTCCAACCCGACGGTCAATATTCCGTCCACCATGCTCGCAATGGTGATGCGCAGCTTTGCTTCAGATTCTGCGAGCGCCAGCTCCGCTTTCTTGCGCTCGGTAACGTCAACTATGATACCACGCATCCCGACAACAGCACCGTCTCGCCTCATTAGTACAGCACGGATTGAAACAGGAAACGTGCTCCCGTCCTTCCGCAGTCCGCTATACTCGACTCGGCCGACGTCTTCCCCACCCATTCTCCGACGAAACACCGCGTGTGCTCGCCGCCTATCGGCGGGAGCGATCAGTTGAAATATAGACCTCCCCGCCTCAACCTCTTCTTTCGCGTAGCCCAACAGGTCAAAGGCCGTCGCATTCACGAAGGTCATGCGACCAGTTGCGTCTGTTTCATAAACAACGACAGGGAGCGCGTCGGTGATCTCACGGATGCGTCGTTCACTGTCCCGCAGTCTCTCTTCCGAGCGCTTGCGCTGCGTGTTGTCGGCGGCAATCCCGCGAGTGCCAATAGCAACCCCGTCGTGGTGGATTGGCCTTGCGCTGACAGAAATGGGGATCGTGCTCCCATCTTTCCGCAACCCCGTGTATTCGACCCACCCGAGTTCAGTCGCGTCCATTCTCCGGCGGAAGGTTTTTTGACCTCGATCCCTATCGTCCGTGACAATAACGTCGAATACGGTCAGCCCCGCTTCAAATTCCTCTTTCGTGTAGCCGAACATCTCTAAACACGAAGCGCTCACAAAGCTGAAAGCTCCAGTTGCGTCGGTCTCGTAGACGAACTCAGGGAGTGCGTCGGTGAGCTCACGGATGCGTTTTTCGCTCTCCATGAGTTGCACCTCGAAGGCGTGCCTGGCCAACGCCAGTTCAACAGTAGGAAGAAGTGAAGCCGTATCGATCGGTTTCAG
>JGI20198J14950_1000095_pt1 | contig 11450 bp, 8 predicted proteins | sample NGESurshal092012_6_FD_14950 | JGI IMG/M metagenome (IMG submission 14950) | reverse complement strand
CCGCACTACCCGCAGCTGCCCGCGGTACGCGGCGATCTGCTCGCCGGGCTCGGCCGGTCGCAGGAGGCGCGGGCGGAGTTCGAGCGTGCCGCCGCGCTCACCCGGAACGCCCAGGAGCGGGCGATCTTCCTGACGCGCGCGGCCGAGCTGTAACCGGGCGGCCTCGCCGCCGACCCGGCGCCTGATCGGGCGCGGTTCACCCGCGAAACGCGAAACGACGGGCCGGAGAGCCCCTGGCGGCGCAGGATATGGCCGTGGAGTCGGCCTCGGAGTACCCCACCGGACAGTCAACCCGTCGGCGCCTGCTGGCCGGGGTGATCGTGCTCGTTGCCCTTGCCGGGCTGGTCATGGCGAGCCTGGCCGCCGTTGCCCCGCCGGCACCGGTTGCCGGCGACGCCCCCGCCGACTCCTTCAGCGCGACCCGCGCCTACTGGCACGTGGAACGCGTCGGCTCGCAGCAGCACGTCACCGGCTCTCCGGCAGCGGCCGACGTCCGCGACTACATCGTCTCCACGCTGACCGGCTTCGGGCTGCAGCCGCAGATCCAGGACACCATCAGCGCAACGGACCAACTCAGCGGTCCCTACGGGATGGCCCGGGTCCGCAACGTCGTCGCGGTGCTGCCGGGAGAGACCTCCACCGGGCGGATCGTGATGTTCGCGCACTACGACTCGGTGCAGGTGTCCTACGGCGGCAATGACGACGGCGCCGGGGTCTCCACGTTGCTCGAGACGGCCCGGGTGCTGGCCGCCGGGCCGCGGCCGCGCAACGACATCGTCTTCCTGTTCACCGACGCCGAGGAGGCCTGCCTGTGCGGGGCGCAGGCCTTCGTCGATCAGAGCCCGCTGGCCGCGCAGGGCGGCGTGGCGATGAACTTCGAGTCCCGCGGATCGTCCGGCCCGGTGGTGCTGTTCGAAACCTCGCGCGGGAACGCGAATGTGGTTGGCGTCTACGCGGACGCCGTGCCCTACCCGGTGGCCACCAGCTTCGCGGTGGAGATCTACCGGATCCTGCCCAACGACACGGATTTCACGCCGTTCCGAGACTCCGGCAGGTTCTCCGGATTGAATTCGGCGTACATCGACGGCTCCGCCGTGTACCACGCCCCCGAGGACCGGCCTTCGTACATGGACCAGGCGAGCCTGCAACAACACGGTGACAACGCTGTGGCGCTGGCGCGGTCGTTCGGCGCAGCCGACATCGCCGCGTTGACCGTCCCCGCGGCGAACGATTCGACATACTTCCCGGTGCTCAGCGTTCTGCTGCGGTATCCGGGCTGGCTGGTCTGGCCGCTGGCGATCCTCGCCCTGCTGGCCGTGGTGGGGCTGGCCGTCCTTGCCCGTCGCCGTGGGCTCACCAGCTGGCCCCGCGGCGCTGCCGGACTTGGCCTGGCGGTGGTGCCGTTGATCCTGGCACCCGTTGCCGCGCAACTCCTGTGGGCGCTGTTGGTGGCGTTGCGACCCGGGTACGCGAACATGATCGACCCGTGGTGGCCGGGTTGGTTCCGGGCCTGTGTGGTCGCGCTGGTGCTGACGATCGTGCTCGCCTGGTACGGCCTGCTGCGCCGTCCGATCGGTGCCTGGTCACTCGCGATCGGCGCGTTCGGGCTGCTGGCCGTGCTCGGTCTGGTGCTGGCAGCGGTGACGCCCGGCGGGTCGTACCTGGCGTCGCTGCCCGCGCTGGCCGGTGCGACGGGGTCGATCGTGGCGTTGTCGGTGCGGCCCTTGTGGTTGCGGGTCGTGGTGCTGGGGGTGGCCGCGGCGGTGGCTGTCGTCATCTTGACGCCGACCGTCGCGCTGTTCTTCCCGGCGCTCGGCCTGGCGACGGGCGCGGCCGGCGCGTTCTTCGCGGTGCTGCTCGGGTTGGCGCTGCTGCCGGTGTTCGAGCTGGTCTATCCCACCCCCGAGGATCCGGGATCGCCTGCGGCGCAAGGTCAATCGCGCCATCCCGGGTTCAGGACGGCACGTCGTCGGCTGTGGGCGGCGATTCCGGCGATGACCGCCGGCGCCCTTGCGCTCGCGTTCCTTGGCGCCGGATTGGCGGTCGACCATTTCGACGCGGATCACCCGGCGCCGGCTCAGCTGTTCTACGCGCTCGACGCCGACTCCGGCCAGGCGCGCTGGCTCAGCACGGATTCCGACCCAGGGGAATGGGTGAGCCAGTACGTCACCGGGCCCGAGGATCTGCGCGGCACATTCGGCCTGCTCGGCGTCGGCGTGCTGACCGGCCCCGCGCAGCCGGCGGCGCTGCCTGCGCCCGCGCTGACGGTCTCTTCCGACAGCACCAGCGGGGACAGGCGGAACCTCAGCATCACCGTCACCCCGCAGCGTGAGGTCCGGTTGATCTATCTGTTGCTCCCGGGTGCCGCCGTGGCGAGGGCATCGGTGGCCGGCCACGAGATCCCCACCTCCGTGTTCGCCGACGGGACTGGTGTCGTGTTCAACGGGCCGCCGGACCGCGACACTTCGACAGGAGTGACGTTCGACCTGGAGCTCGACGAGGTCATGCCGGTCACCGTCAGGGTGATGGACGGCAGCGACGGCCTCGACGAGCTGCCCGGCTTCACCCCCCGGCCGCCTGGGGTGGGAGTCCAGGGTTCGCACACCTCGGAGCTGGTGCTGGTGGCCAAGACCTACACGGTCTGAGCGGGTCAGGGGCGGCCCGGGTCAGCTCCTCTTCGGACGAAGCGACCACGGCCGGTGATCGTGATCAAATCCTCTGGCCTTCCGAGGTCGCAGCACGACGCGAAGCCGCCGCAAACGTTGATCATCACGGACCGCCCAGGCCTTCACACCGGCCACCGGACCCCGATCGCCCCCCGTACCCGGAATCCAGGGACGGGTCTCAGGACAGGCAGAGGTCCTGGGACACCTGCGCCGCGCTCGGCGGCGAATCGCTGTCGGGTGCACACCCCGCCACCGTGAACCGGTCGCCTCCCCACTGGTAGAGCATCCAGACCGCGGCCCCGTCACCCTGGTCCTGGACCGCCAGCCCGAGTTCGCCACCGAGGTCGATCACCCCGGCGCGCTCGGTCGCGGACGGGAAGGCATCGTCCCCGGACACATCCCGCCAGGCTCCGGTTCCGGTCAGCTCGAACGCCGACAGGATCGCCCTGCCATCGGTTTGGGTGCCCTCGACCGCGCACCGAGCCTGACTGTCGCAGGACAACACGCCGTCGGAGGGCGCCGCGAACGATGCCCCGTACGGAACCCCGATCACCCCCTTGACCTGGCCGTCCGTACCCACCGACAACAGGATGGCCCGGCCGGCCTGGGTGCCGACCAGGGCCGCCGACAGCTCGCCGGTGACGCCGCGGTGGGTGGCCAACACCGAGCAGCCGTCGCAGTTCGCCAGCGAGATCGGCAGCTGGTCCCCGGCCGGAGCGGGCGGAGGCGCGGTGACAGCCGGTTGCGCGGGTTCCGCCGCCGGCGCTGCGGGGGTTGGGGGTTCAGCGGGGGGCACGGCTTCGGTGGGCGGGTCGGGCTCGGGCGCCTGGGCCTCGGTCGGGCCCTCGGCGGCCGGGGGCGCTGCCGGTGACTCGGCCACGGACGGCGCCGGAACCTCCGCCGGCGCCGACGCGAGCGGGAGTTCGGGCACCGTGACGACCAGCGTCGGCCCCGCCGCGGAGGACTGCGCGGACGCCGAAGCCGACCCCCCGGGCGCGGTGGCGTCCGGCGTCGCCAGCGTTCCGGTGCCGCACCCGGCGAGCACCAGCAGCGCCGCCACAGCGATCACGGAGCCGGCGACCACGGAGCCGGCGATCACAGAGCCGGCCACCGAACCGACCGGCCGTCGGACAGCGCCGAGACGCGCACCGATCACCGGCGCTCCGTCACCAGGACCGCCAACCGCGCGGCCTCCAGGAAGGAATCAAAACCGGCCGGGTCGGCCAGCGCGTCACGGGAGACCACCGTGTCGACCGCCGCGCCGCCCAGGATCCGCTTCACCGGTACTTCGCATTTCTTGCCGTTCAGGGTCCGCGGTACCACCGGGACATCAACCACCGCACCGGGGACATGCCTCGGGGACAACTCGGATCGGATCAGCGCGCGCAGCTTCGGCGTGACCTCGTCGAGGTCAGCCGCTGGATCCAGGACCACGAACAACAGCAGATCTCCCTCAACGGCGGAGCTGGAGGTGTCCACCACCATCGAATCCACCACCTCCGGCACCGACTCCACCACGCGGTAGAACTCGGACGTACCCATCCGGACCCCGCCCCGATTCAGCGTGGCATCCGAACGGCCCTCGATCACGCACGACCCGCGGGAGGTGACCCGGATCCAGTCGCCGTGCCGCCAGATTCCGGGGTAGTCGGCGAAGTAGGCGTCATGCAGCCGGGTGCCGTCGTCGTCACCCCAGAAGAACACCGGCATCGACGGCATCGGCGCGGTGATCACCAGCTCACCGACCTCGTTGATCAGCGGCTCACCGGCCGGGGAGTAGGCCTCGACCTTGGCGCCCAATGCCCGGCAGGAGATCTCGCCCATCCATACCGGCACGTTCGGGGCGGCCCCGACCACGGCCGTGCACAGGTCGGTGCCGCCGGACACCGAGGCGATCTGGACGCCCAACCCGACCGCGTCGTGGATCCAGCGGAAACCGTCGGTGCCCAATGGCGAACCGGTCGAACCGATGGTGCGCAGCGAGGTCAGGTCCAGTGTGGCGGCCGGTGTCAGCTCAGCCTTGCGACAGGACGCGACGAAGGGCGCGGACGTGCCGAAGTAGCCGATGCGATGACGTTCGACCAGGCGCCAGAGTGCCATCAGGTCCGGGTAGCCGGGGCTGCCGTCGAACAGCACGATGGTCGCGCCGACCAGCAGTCCGCCGACGAGGTAGTTCCACATCATCCAGCCCGTGGTGGTGTACCAGAAGAAGCGGTCGCCGGGACCGAGATCTGCTTGCAGGCCGGCGGTTTTCAAGGTCTCGAGGAGGATTCCGCCGGCCGACTGGACGATCGGTTTGGGCAGCCCGGTGGTGCCGGAGGAGTAGAGCACCCACAGCGGTGCGGAGAACGGGACCGGGATGTACTCCACGTCGGCCCGCTCGGCAACCATTTCGTCCCAGGTGGTCATGCCGTCCGGGGTCGGCGATCCCAGCACCGGGATGTGCACCGCCCCGGAGAGCCCGGGGAGCGCGGCACGCAGTTTCCCGACCGTCGCTCCGATATCGAAAGCCTTGCCGCCGTAACGGTATCCGTCGACGGCGATCAGCACCGTCGGCGAGATCTGGGTGAACCGATCGATCACCGAACCGGGGCCGAAGTCCGGCGAGCACGACGACCACACAGCGCCCAGTGCCGAGGTCGCCAGGAACCCGACGAGCGCGTGCACCCCGTTGGGCGCCAACGCCACCACCCGGTCGCCGGTGCCGACGCCCATCCGGCGGAGCCCGGCCCTGGCGGCGCCGACCCGGCCGCGCAGGTCGCCGAGGGTGATCAGCTCCTCGGTGCCGTCCTCCTGGACGTTGATCACGGCCAACTCGTCGTCGGGACCGGTCAGCGCGTGCTCTGCGTAGTTCAGTGTCCCGCCGGGAAACCAGTCGGCGCCCGGCATGATCTCCGCAGCCAGCGCCCGTTCCGGCCGCGAGTGCCACCGCACGCCGAAGTACTCCGCCAACGCCGACCAGAAGTCGCCGACGTCAGTGGTCGAGTACTCCCACAGCGTCCGGTAATCCGGCAGGTGCAGACCGGTGCGAGCAGCGACGAAGTCGGCGAAGTCGGTGATCCGGGCTCGGGCGATGCGATCGGGCCCGGGCTGCCAGAGCACCTCGGGGACGACGTCGGCTGGGCTCATGTGTCGTTCCTACACCCCAGTCACCTCGATCCCGCGCACCTCGATCCCGCGCCGAGACCACGGGCGTGGTCCGGACATCGATGACGGCCGGCACCTGGCGGGATGCCGCCCGCCAGGTGCCGGCCTGCTGGTGCGAAGATCAGGACCGCGAGTTGTCAGCAGGTCCGCCCGCCTGTCGCACCTGCTGAGCAGATCGCTGCACGCGCCACTCCTTCGTCAACGGCAAGGAGTCCAAGTCGCGGTCGGGCTCGCCGAGCGGCAACGGGCCCAACTTTCGCCGGACCTGGCCCGACAGGGCGCTTCCGTACAGGGCGAGGCCGATCATCAGCACCACGCCGGTGCCGACGAGCACCCACTGCAGGACCCCGGTCAAGGTCGAACCGAGGAGGATCAGCGCCATTGCCACCGCCGCGAGACCGACAATCCGTGCGACGAACTTGATCAACTTGGTGCTGAACTTCTCCCGAGGAATGTTGTCTGCCGTCCGTTCTGTCGTTGCCATAATTGAATATTTCACAATAGCCACGGTCAGGTGAGACTTTCTTCTGCGATGGCGAAGGTGCCATAATTTCAATGCCCTGGGCGTCTGGCTCTGCACGGATGCCGCTGGTGAACTCGGGGCGAAACAATCACCGAGAGTAGTAATTGGATCAGTTCGGACGGGGCGGCCGCCCAAACGCAGCAGACGGTTCGCAGCGAAAAGTAATTCGTAGGACAATGCCCGAATCGTCCGGATCGCGAGGCTCGGAGTCACCACCGCGGCAGCTACCGCGCCGCCATTGGCAGTCCCGCAGTGGCCAGATCCGGCGGCCGCTCGCCGCGCCGTCGGAAGCGGCCCTGAACCGACAGGGAGCCGCCGACGTTACAGTGCCGTCGGGCAGCAGGAACCGGCCAGCCGCACGTCGGTTGTCATCCTGGACCACTCGCGCGGCGCCACCAGCGGGCTCGCACCCGGTCCGCCGCGCGATTGCACACCCAGCAGGATTTGGCTGACAAGGAGGTCACCGTCATGACGGTCCGGACCCGAGCGGCGTTGGACTCGCTCCCGGCGTACGCCCCCGGCCGCAGCGTGCCCGGCGCGATCAAGTTGGCCTCGAACGAGCTGTCCTTCCCGACCCTGCCGGCGATCGCCGACGCCATCGCTGACGCCGTCGCCCACGAAACGGCGGGGATCAACCGCTATCCGGACATTGGCGCGCAGGCGCTGATCCGAGCGCTCGCGGAGCACACCGGCGCGCCGGCCGACCACGTCATCGCCGGGAACGGGTCCGTCGCGCTGTGCCAGCAATTGGTGCAGGCGACGGCCGGCGAAGGCGATGAAGTGGTGTTCGGCTGGCGGTCGTTCGAGGCCTACCCGATCGTCACGCAGATCACCGGCGCCACTGCGGTCCGGGTTCCGGTCACCGTCGGTCATGAGCTCGACCTGTTCGCGATTTCCGAGGCGGTCAATTCGCAGACCCGGCTGATATTCGTCTGCACACCGAACAATCCGACCGGGACGGCCATTCGCCGCGATGATTTCGCCGAATTCTTGGACACCATTCCGCAGGACGTGCTCGTGGTGATCGACGAGGCTTACCGCGAATTCGACGTGAGTCCGGATTCCCCCGACGGGCTGGATTTCGCGGTGAACCGGCCGAATGTGGTCTCGCTCCGGACGCTCTCGAAGGCGTACGGGCTCGCCGGCCTCCGGGTCGGGTACGCCGTCGGCGCGCCAGAGGTGATCACCGCCATGGGCAAGGTGGCCGTTCCGTTCTCGCTGAACACCCTGGCCCAGGCGGCGGCGCTCGCCGCGCTGGCGGCGAAGGACGACCTGGCCCCCCGGTGGAAGCAAGTCGTCGGCGAGCGGGACCGGGTCACTGCGGCCCTGCGTGAGCAGGGCTACGAGGTCCCGCCGTCACAGGCGAACTTCGTCTGGCTACCGCTGAAGGAACGCGCTGTCGAATTCGCCGCGCACTGTGAATCCCTGAAGGTGATCGTCCGAGCGTTCGCCGACGCCACCGGCGGCGTGCGGGTGACCATCGGGTCGCCGGAGGAGAACGACGTGTTCCTCACGGCGTCGGGGAGTTACTCCCGCTGATTCGTGCAGGCTCCCGGCAGAACGAGGGATACTCGGCGACCGCGGGTCCGTCCGTGGTGCGCGCGGCGCTGTGCGACGAGGCGATGCGGCTCACCAGATCGCTGACGGTGCTGATGCCCGACGAACCGGAGGCCTGGGGGCTGCTCGCGCTGATGCTGCTGCAGCACAGCAGGCGGGATGCCCGCGTCGGCGCCGATGGCGTTCCCGTCACGCTGGAGGAGCAGGACCTTTCCCGCATCGGGACGCGATCGCGGAGGGACTGGAGGCTCTGGATCGCGCTACCCGCCGGCGGATACCCGGCTCCTATCAACTGCAGGCCGCGATCGCCGCCTGCCACGCGACCGCGGCCACGCCCGGGGACACCGATTGGGCGCAGATCGCCGAACTGTACGACCGACTGATGACGCTGCGCCCCGGCCCGGTGGTCGCGCTGAACCGGGCCGTCGCCGTGGCGATGAGCGACGGCCCGCGGGCAGGCCTGAACCTGGTCGACCAACTGGACACCGACGGCCTGTTGACCGGCTACCACCTGGCCCCGCCACCAGAGCGGACCCGCTCCGCAGGCTCGGGCGTCACCGCGAGGCAGCGCAGGCCTACCGACGGGCGCTCGATCCGGTCACCTCCGACGCCGACCGTCGATTCCTCACCCGACGGCTCGACGAGTTGCCGCGCTGAGCGCGGGTGTCGGGGTGTCGTCGCAGACTGGAGGGCGTGTGGGTGCTGCACGTCGACATGGACCAGTTCATCGCTGCCGTCGAGATGCTCCGTCACCCCGAGCTGGCCGGTCTGCCGGTGGTGGTGGGCGGGGCCGGCGACCCGACCCAGCGCGGCGTCGTCGCAACCGCGTCGTACGCGGCCCGGGAGTTCGGCGTGCACTCGGGCATCCCGCTGCGCACCGCGCTGAAACGCTGCCCGCAGGCGGTGTTCCTGCCCGCCGACAACTCCGCGTACGAGGAGGCGTCGGCGTCGGTCCAGCGGGTGCTGCGCTCGTTCGACGTCATCGTCGAGGTGATCGGCTGGGACGAGTGCTTTCTCGGCGCCGACACCGACGACCCCGAGTCCCTGGCCCGGGAGATCCAGGCCGCAGTGCTGGAGCAGACCGCGCTGCACTGCTCGATCGGCATCGGCGACAACACCCTGCGGGCCAAGCTCGCCACCGAGTTCGGCAAACCGGCCGGGGTGTACCGGCTGACCGCCGAGAACTGGGCGGAGGTGATGTTCGACCGTCCCACCAGAGCGCTGTGGGGTGTCGGCGCCAAGACATCCCAGAAGCTGGCCGACCTCGGGTTCCTCCTGGTTCGCGATCTCGCGGCGGCCGACCCCGAGGCATTGGCCAGGGAGTTCGGACCCGCCATCGGTCCGTGGCTGGTGCAGCTGGCCAAGGGGCTCGGCCGTCGAACCGTCAAGGGCGAGCCCTGGGTGCCGCGCTCCCGCAGCCGGGAGACGACCTTCCAACAGGACCTGACGGAGTGGGATGACGTGCGTGCGGAGGTCGCGTCGCTCGCCCGCCGGGTGTGTGCGGACGTTGCCGCCGACGGCCGGCCGGGGGCGCGGGTGGCGGTGAAGGTGCGGTTCGCGCCGTTCTTCACCTCGACGCACAGCGCCCGGCTGGCCTCCCCCACCCTTGATCCGGCGCTGGTCGAGTCGGCCGCACTGGACGTGCTGGAGCGCTTCGAGCGTCGGCGGCCAGTGCGGCTGGTCGGTGTCCGGCTGGAGTTCGCGCCACCGTGATCAACGTTCACGGCACCGATCAATGCGGCGATCAGGCCGCCAGCAGCCGCCACAGCGCGATGAGGCCGAGCACGACGATCGCGGCGCGCAACGCCACCGGCGACAGCTTGCGCCCGACGCCGGCCCCGATGAACCCGCCGATCAGCGACCCCACCGCGATCAAACCCGCTGCGGCCCAGGCAATCCGGTCGTACGCGACGATCGTGTATGCCGTCGCGGCGACCACATTGACGATCAGCACCAGCATGTTCTTCGCCGCGTTGATGCGCTGCATGCTCTCCGCGAGCAGCGCGCCCATCACGCCGACCAGCAGGATCCCCTGAGCCGCGGCGAAATAGCCGCCGTAGATGCCGACCAGGTAGGTCCCGATGATCAGTAGCACGAATTGGCCGCGACCCATCACCGCGTGATCCCGGCCGGCCGCCTCGGCCCGCCGGCGCAGGGCGATCTGCAGCCGCGGCTGGACGACCACCAGGATCAGCGCGATCACCAGCAGGACCGGGACGACCTTCTGGAAGGTGCTCTCCGGCAGGTGTAGCAATAGCCAGGCACCGGTGAGCGCGCCGAGGAACGAGGCCGGTATCTGCCAGCGCAGCCGGGGTCCCTGACCCTTGAGCTCCCGCCGGTATCCCCAGGTCCCTGACACGTTGCCGGGCACCAGGCCAATGGCATTGGACATGGTCGCGACCACCGGCGGGTAGCCGAAGGCCAGCAGCGTCGGGAAGGTGACCAGGGTGCCCGACCCGACGATCGTGTTGATCGTGCCCGCCGCCACGCCGGCCAGGAAGATGGCGACGATCTCGAACGGGCTCACCCGGGCACCTTACGGCCGGATACGCCGCTGTGGGCCGACTTGTCGGTCGGAGGCTAGAGGTCACAAGTTCGCGAAGGTTGCCGCGGCGACGAGCAAGTATCCACATGCGCACCGCTGACATTTCTCAACCATCTGCGGCAATAGGTATCGTCGCCCGTATGACGGCCGCACGGGACGAGCTTCATCGGCTGGTCGACGCCCTGCCCGATGAGCAGGTCACTCGCGCGATAGCGGCAGTCACCAGGCTGACGTCTGACACTCCTTCGAAAACATTGTGGCCTCCACCGTGGATCGCCTCCATCGCCACCGACAACGGGCAGATATCGGAGCGAATCGACGAGATCCTTGCCGAGGGTTTCGGGCGCTGACGGTGATCGTGTGCGACACCGGTCCATTGGTTGCAGCCGCGATCGGGACTGATGATCACCACCGTGACTGCGTCGATCTGCTGACCGGTCTAAGACTCGCCGGACGTGCATCCTCGTTCCGCCAACAGTGGTTGCCGAGGTCGGGTACCTGATGAATGAGTTAGGCGGCAGCCGCGTGGAAGCGGATTTCTTGCTATCCATGGCCGACGGGACCGACGCGACTCCGAGAGTGCCCTCGACAACCAGCGGAGGCGGAGGGATTCGAACCCCCGAGGCTTTGACACCTGGCCGCTTTCAAGGCGGCTTCCTTCGGCCACTCGGACACGCCTCCGCGGCAGAGTCTAGAGCAGTGGTTCGGGCGTTCCCGATCGGTGAGCAACGGCGTGATCGGTCGGCTGCGGGCTCGCGGTCACCCGGACACGCTCGCAGCGCGAAGACGGCCCGGAGGGAACGGCCTCAGCGCAATCGGCGTGGCTCGATGACCGTCTCCACCGCTCGGTCATCCGGACCGGCCTTGACGAAGTAGGCGGAGCACCCGGGGCGGTCCGCGACCGCCTCCACCACCTCGGTCCCCCGGTACACCAGCCCGACCCCGTCGTCGGTGGCATAGCCCGCGGGCAGGGTGCCATCGCCGATCAGCCGGTGGAACAGCGGCCGGCGCT
>JGI20198J14950_1000091_pt1 | contig 11728 bp, 7 predicted proteins | sample NGESurshal092012_6_FD_14950 | JGI IMG/M metagenome (IMG submission 14950) | reverse complement strand
GGAAGAGCGAGATGGAGTCAGCGTGAGACGGATTTGATAAAGGTGATTGCGCTGATCCGACCAAAGTCAGAAGATTCATAAATCGGGAACGCCGGAGCGGTCATGAACACTGCTCAAAATGATTAAAAAGTTCACCCCATGCTCCATAATTTTGGTTATCATCATTACAACCTCCATTTAAAATAACCCTCTATTACTAGCGTCATTATTAAGGAAAAGCGATTGGTCACGTGGATTTTATAATGGAAAGGCAGACCTGTCGCTTTTGGCACGAATAAAAACCTTCGTCATCGCTACTGCTTTGAAACAATCACGTCAATTCTTAGCTATGAAAAAGACTAAGTCACCTCCAAGAAATGCTGAACGTGAAATTGATAGATGAGCTGTAGCACGACCGATCAGACTTATCTATGGACAATAAAATTCGGGACAACAACTCTTTAAAAGGTATCTAGTACCGTGAGAATTACGCAAACTCTCTCGTGGGACAACATCCGAACCAAAATAGACCGATTGTGCTGCCAAAAAGAGATTATAGCAGTAATAGATGGCCATAAAGAGGAACTGAAATTAGTGAAAGAGGCAGCTGATGGTGCAGGCGGCTTTTTGTCTGATATAGAGGGATCTCTACTGTATGCTCTTGCTCAAAAGTGTGCGGGACGAGGGGTGNTNGTGGAAATCGGCTCTTACACAGGTAAATCAACCATTTANTTAGGCAAAGGATCCGAGGCAGGTAAANATGTGAAAATCTACGCGATAGACCCACATCGCGAGCCTTTTCAGAGCAAAGATGACGCTACAGGCACGTATGCGAAATTCACAAAGAATATTGAAAATGCGCAGTTAGGGGGCATAGTTAACCCAATTGTTAAGACGTCAATTGAGGCAGCAGATCTTATTTCTGAACCGTGTGAACTCCTATTTATCGATGGCTGTCACAAATACAATTACGTCAAGAAAGACTTTGACACCTGGTTTCCCAAAGTCATCGATGGGGGGATTATCGTATTCCATGACACGCTGTCTGGCGGACCTAAGAAGGCCGTTAGAGAGGTACTTTACCGATCAAAGATGTTCAAAAAAGTTGGGTTTGGTGGGTCTATAACCTTCGGGGAAAAAACAAAAGAGAATGTTATGTTCGATAGACTGAAAAACAGGTACGTCTTTATGATGCACAGCTTTTACGCGTTTATTATAGCTCGTAATGATGAACTTCGCAGGCTCGTGAGCGTTAAGCGCGACAACGCGGGCCCCTAACGAGTCTTAAAACAGATATCTGTATCATATACGACAACTGAGAGGTCAGAAGACGATAACCTCGAGGGCGCTTTTTACGCGCGTTTGCGACTTTCCGATAAGCCTTGCTTTCAGTGTGAGATCGACGCTCCCGTTATGATTAACGCCAGCCTCAGCGATAATGAAACACGGCTAGCCATCTCCGATCTTCTTACCGTCCACGTTTACTGTATGCAACGACTCCCCCGAAGCATAGCGCCCGATTGTGCCAACCCGAAAAGACCTAGCAAACAACCTCAATGATTTCTGCTCTTTCTAGTGTAACTTCTTTTAAGGTCTAACACCAAGCCACGAACGTGTAGCGTACAGGGCCGCTACTTCACTTCTTTCAAATCAGCCCTGTATGTTGTCTTGCATCCACCTAGACTGTTCAAAAAAAATATAACATCACAAAAGGCGCAAAGTTGCTGCGCGCGGACAGAGGATCTCTAATCTTAAGCCCCTCCAAGCGCCTATATTTTCAGCTGTGAGATAATGACATTCGCAACTCGCGCTCCTGCGAGGCAGTCTCGCGGGCCCGAATACTTGCGACGTTTGAAGGTGATGATGATGCTGTAGTGGGTTCTGAATCAGCGGCGAGGACGAGCTTCGCTTACATCAGAAGGCGTTACTTAGTGCTCCGGTAATAGATAGTGGCCCCCCCATTGTCAAAAATCTTGCTGCGAATTGCATTTGTGGTGCCAAGATTAGCATAGCTAATAGCGGTACCTTGAAGGAGCGTCTGATCTTGGACCTGTGCAACCTGTCCGGTTTCCATGTTATACGTGCCGAGGAATACATATCCTATGAGCGGCGTTTTCGTTGGCGGCTGTCGAAGTGCCGCTACATCACTATTTAAGAAACTTTTCAACAGCTCAGAGCGATGCGCATCCGCATAAATCGGAAAGGTTGAACTACCGCCAGGGGCGCGCACTTGGTTTAGCCATTGGCCAGCAGCGATCTCCCTATCGTTAAGGACCGCCGCGTCAATGGTGCGGTTTAAAATAAAGGAGGTCGACTCTTGTTGGGTCACCTCGTAAATAAACCCAGTATTGAACAAAAAGAGCACGATAAAAAAAGCAGCTACAATTTTCAAGGTGAAGGCGGCGCTTGCGTTGTCCCGCCACCCAATGACACGAGCTGCTATCTGTGGCACGAGCAGCGCGCCGGTGACGCAAAACGGCGCCAGTAGCAGCGTTGAGATGTGGAAAAGCCGTGTCGTATTAATAAAGAAAGAGAGCGATGGAACGATCATTGCCACGACGAAAACGGCAAAACTCGCGAGCGCGAGCGCGACAAACTCCTTGTCGAAACGACGCCTGCAGCATCGGAACGCTACCGCGCAGAGTCCAACGGCGATGAGAAGTAAACTAATAATGTAAAGGACAAGGCCAGCTTCGTGAAGCGGTGACAACGTGCCAATCTGGAGCACATCTTTAAGTGACTTCCCCCAATTCAGTGCGATCGCACCAAGCGTTGCTACGAGCGCGATAGGTGACAAACAGTGAAGCCATCCCCGCTGCAATTCCTGCGCCCGCCTAGATACGATGATATAGATGAGTGCAAGAGCGAAAAGGTAAACCGCGGCGCCGACCCCAACGGTGATAGCAATCGTGCGCGGCGTAAAGATGACGTAAACGATGCTCGTGAGCGTGCCGCCGATATTGTTAGAAACCGCGGTCCCCACGCTCACGTACCAGGCGGCGGTAAACGCCGCGAACGCGAGAACAAAGACGAGCGTCAGCATACGATGCGACGTCGTTGATTGATCTGTCGGCGCACCCTCAACCGATTGATGTAAGCGGCGTATAGCCGGATTGTCTATGAGAAACAGCAGAAGCCAAGCAATGATGAGGTAAATGAGATAGATAAAAGCGAGCGTATAATGCGATGCCACGAGTGAGACGGCGAATATACCATATAGTATATAGACGCGCTTTTTTTCTTCTTTTGAGCGATACTTGTCCACAATAACGACCAATAGCAGAACGAGGAAGAGCTCCGCAATCTCCTGCCGCGCTAGCGCCGGCATCTCACTATAGAAGGTAAACAACAAAGAGACAAAAAAGGCGGAAAGGAACGCGATTTTATCGTTCGTTTGTTTTTGAACGGCTATGAAGATTCCGAGCGGCACGAACGCGAACAACATGGGATAAACAAGCTTAAACAGCCACACCACGCTCAGACCTGACGTCAGCGAGAGCAGCGGAGCGAGGGTCGTAACGCTGATAACGGCGTTCGTCCCATCAGGCAACGCTGGGTTCCAAACGCCGTTCGTAAGCACTAGATTCGCGTGAGTGAGTTCCTTTTGTATGTCCCAACCCCAAACATACGAAGAGACGAGCGATCCGTAGTAAACTAAAGCAAGGGCGATCGTATAGACGGCGAACGGGTGCAAGCGCTTAGGAAAAGAGGAGGACGTCCCCACCCAAAACACCGTCGCGCCGATCACGATGAGCGCACCGAGCAGCACTACGTTGCTATTATACGCGTTCATGACAAAGGAGCCGAGAACGATGACAAAGGGCAGAAGGCAGAGAAAGAGGGCGGAGGGCGTAGTCGTCTGGTGCGCGCTGATCCTCGGGTCATCGTCAAAGTCCCGATCTCGCCAATAGCTTGCCGCAGCCAAGAGAGCTGTGACAGCGCTTATCGTTCCCACTGCAGGGACAACGGCAAACGGCCGCCCTATCCCGACCAGCGGATAAGCGATGTTTATGAAAAGCCCGGTGAACATGACAGTCGCAACGCTAAGGCCAACGGCGAAGAGCACAGTTCGTACGCTACCAAGGCGATGGGCGCGCAACACACGGAGAATTAGTATACCTGGAAAAAATAAGAGCGAAACGATAGCAAAGAGTCCGCGGACTATGGGCACGTGCAGTCCTACCCCGTCGAGGCCGATGAAACCCCAAGTCACGAGATACAGCGCAAGACCTGCCGTAAGTGTCTCGGAGATCCTCCAATCATTCATTTGAAAGGGATTGGCTAACATCGCATCCTCAGACCAGAATTGCCTAGATCGCACCGTCATCGCTTTCCAAAGTTCTAGCTTTTATTAGGTATGCCTGTTTTTGTGCTCACATAAAGTTTTATCTTATCAAACGTGCTCGAAACGCATGTTGCGGCCGCGGTACTCTTTTCCTGAAATCGGGCTAGAGGCGCTCCGACACACGTACCCAAGTCAAGAGAGCAAACTGGAAGTGATATATAAGTAAAACGCAGTATCAGGGACAAAAAGTAGGTTTTTGGGATGAGGTCGCGGTTTTGCATCACAAATTAGCTCGATATTGTTGATCCTCTGCCTCTTTCTTGCATCTCTACCTACACCATCTAACGCGCAGGAAACGACGGCAGCGCAAGCCAAGCGAGTGATGTTCGCCGAAGTTACCGCCTTGCGTGTTGAGCACCGCTGTAAAAACTGACTATCGAGGTTCGCGTGGATATTCTCTCAATAACCGTTCATTACGGCTTATCTAAGCCTTCAAGCGGCGGGCAGAACAGGTACTCTCACATCATTCAAGAGCTCAGCAGGCGCGGAAACAACGTTATTGTGCTCGAGTCCCAAATCTTTTTTGATGCCCGCGACCTGGAACGCGCCAGGATCTATACGTATCCGAGATACTCAATATTCGGAAGAAGCTTGAACCTCCTTAAGGACTTAGACATCTGGTTCCTAATCAAACTAATAAAGATTTTTCGAAGCGAGCACATCGATTTAATTACTATTGACAGCCCATATGGCGCTTTGGCTGTCAGATTGGCAGGTAAACTAACCAAAAATGACGCGCCAATTATCTACAGTTCTCACAACGTCGAATCTAGTTTCACTAGCGAAGTTACGCCTCAATATACTCAATTATCGCATCTCGAACGAACAATAATACCTCAGTACGTAACCGCAATAGAAAGACTCACTACGAGATATTTAGTGGATCATATTACTGCGGTAAGTGATGCAGATGCGAAACTTTTTCGCGGAAAATATGGCCTCAGCAAAGACAAGATAACCGTGATTCCCAGCGGTTGTCAAATTAAACCCCAACTTGATCGGCAAGCGAAAAAGCGCCTTAGGTTGGAAATGGGCTTAGATCTTGATTCTGTAATCGTTGTGTTTCACGGCACCTACTCTTTCCCCCCAAATAAAGAGGCGATCGAAACGATCATCGACTGCATAGCGCCTAAGTTTGAAAATGACCAATCAGTCTTATTCGTGCTGTACGGAAGTGACGTTCCCAAATTTGAGCGACCTAACGTGAGGTCTTTCGGTTTTATTGAAGACTTGCACCAAGCTGTTTCTATAGCGGATATCGCATTAATGCCGCTGAGAAGTGGGAGCGGGACGAAGCTAAAACTGTTCGATTACATGAATGCAGGCTTACCAATAATCACGACGCGGAAAGGAATTGAAGGGGTGCGAGTTAACGATAACGAGCACGTTATTATCGTCGACAATATAGGCAAAGAGATGGTAGATTCCATCAAGTACCTCGTGCAAAACCGGCAAGAGCGCGAGAGGCTTGGCTTGAACGCGCGGAGACTTGCTGAGGACGAATATAGCTGGGGCATTATCGGAGATAAATTGGATAGCACCTATCGGAGGGTCGAAAAACAGCGAGCTCGTAGACATAGAACTAGTTAACGAAAAAAGCGGGGTCGCAGCTGCACCTTTATCGTGGCCGTCAGTTTTTGCTTCTCGGATTATAACGTCACGCTCTGCCGATTATGCTCTTAATGACGTCAACGTCTTGCTTCGTGAACGTTCTAAGTGCGATTAGAGTGGCGAAGTACACCCACACAGCGACGCCGAATATGATGAAAATGTTGATCGGTCTGAGATAATAAACGACGACTGCCATGACGAATGACCCGATGAGCGGTTTGAGTATAACACGCTGCACTTGAATAAAGCACAGGTTCTTTGAGGCGTAATAGAAGCAGATAGAAAAGGTGGTAAGCTCGGTTGCTACCATGACGTAGCTTGCGCCAATGTAGCTGAACGTCGGGATGACGAGAAGGTTAAGAATGATGTTCACGGCTACACCCACCCCGGTGGCATACATCACCACACGCTGCAAGTTTATCGACGTCAGCGTCGTTGTGAGCACATAATTAAGAAACAGAATTGAGATTGACCAGATGACGATTTGCAGCACGGCTGCTGAGTTGTAGAACTGGCCGCCATAAGTAATATCGATGACCTTATCAGCAAGCACCGTCGTGCCGAATGCGAGCGGAAGCCCGAAGATAAGCATGTAACGGAACGACTCGTTGTACACAGTCTTTGTGAGGTCTCTCGAAGAGACGTGGAGGGTTGATATGACGGGGAAGAGCGCCCCCATGAATGCCGCCGGCAGAAAGGTTAATGACACCGCCATGGTGTACGCGGCGTTGAACCAGCCGGTCGCGGCATCCCCCTGAATAAAAAACAAAAGCAGCGTGCTAATCTTATAATAAATCAGTGTGAAGAACACGATCAGTCCAAACGAGGGGGCCTCCTTAAACAAATACGTTAAGAAACGCCGCTCGAGCTTAAACTTCGGACGTACAAACCTTGCAGAGGCGAGCGCAAGGCTCGCCGTCAGGTTAATCAGACCCCCAACGACGAACGCGAGGGCAAGCGCGAACAATCCGTATCCTAAATAGAGCACGGAGATGCCAAGGACGACCGTCACGCTCTGTTGAATGATGTTGAGTGTGGCGTCATACTCCATTTTTTCGTGGGCTCTGAACGTCGCTCTCACGATCTGCGAGAGAGCGGTCAGCATGTAAGCGAAGACGGCGATGTACACGATCACGGCCTGTTCCTGCGGGAGGCCCATTAATCCCACGAGGAGGAATAAGAACCCATAAGCGACCACAGAAAGCGCCGATTCAACGAACAGGATGTTTCCAACGTAACGAGCGAGGAACTTCTTTTCCCGTGAAGTGTCCCGGATGATCAGGTTACTCATACCAAAATCCGAGATGACGCTATAGACCTCCGCAAACGAAAAGGCAAACGCATATATGCCGTACCCTGCAGGACCGAGCGTTCGAGCGATGACGATGGCAAGTGCAAAGCGTATCAGACGGGTAAATATATCCGCAGAAGCCAAAACTGCGGTATTTTTGAATATCCGTCTCCTCGTGCTCATCTCGAACTCATTGTCTTTTCGGCGTTGCGACACGGAGCATTTGTACTAACAACGAAAGCGTCTGTTCGACGGTCTCGCAGACCACCGGCTGACAGCCCAAAATCCCGTAAATTGAACGCGCAAACCCCCCGCACGCGGTAGACGTTTAAACCCTCATACTTGATAAAGCATATATAATCGTACACGTATAGAACGCCCAAATATGAACTTACAGAGCCTTGGGCGCCCCAGCCTTGCCTATTTGTTATTCCTTGCGTTTTGCATACCGGTTATTGTACCGGTTGGAGGGCCGATTCAGGCCTTCTGTGCTGGGGCAATTCTCTTCTTTTTCCCTGGATATTTCACGTCGCTAGCACTTCTCGCTAAACAAAGCGTCGCCGGCAGGGTCGGAACAGCGATTGGCTTTAGCTTCGCGCTCCTAGCTGTCCTCGAAGTTGTTTACACAACTCTGCTGATCCATGGGGACCCCCTTACCATCGTTGGACCACTCTTCTTGTGGACAACGCTTATGTTTGTTTTTAGCCTGGCATTGAAACGCGAGGAGGCATCTATCGACTTCAATTCCTTGTTTAAGCTGGACACCATCGTAATCGTCGCGATGCTCCTCTTTGGGACGTTAACGCGAATTTGGTACCCATTAACGGTTGGCACGACTCCATACTCTGATCCGCTCTACTGGGCGACACGCGCAAGCTATTTCGTCCACACGGGTTTCACCGGTATACCCTCATTTTTAGCAGGCGGCAGCGGCGACTGGATACGAGAGCGGAGCTTCGAGTTCATGACAGGATCATTCGCCATGATTGGCAACGCCTCCGTGGTGGACACAGCAATTTGGTTCGGACCGATCGCCGGCATTCTCGCGTCAATCATGCTCCTTGCGGTTTTGGAACGGCTAGGGGTAAGCCTGTCAGGCAAGGTCGTTGGGCTATTTTTGTTTAGCTCCATGTCACCACTCTTTGAGTTGTTCTGGAGGACGAATATCACGATAATGCAGGTTATCGGCACTTACTTCCTGTTTCTTGGCCTCTATCTCTGCGCGTCACAAGAGGCCGGTTCGTTTCTGTCTGGCGCATTCGTTCTCGGGCTCTCAATGGATATGCACATCCTCTACGGGATCTACACCCCTTTCATATTCATTTTCGTGGTGATCGCTCAGCTCATGAAACGGCAGAATACCTTTACCGCGTTTGCCTCCGTCCCCACCTACGCGATTGGGCTAATGCTCTTTGCCTGGCGGTTCCTTGTAAACGGCGTACCGTCCAGCTTCACGCCTGCTCTCGTCACCCGCAGCGCTGTGCCGTTTGCGATGCAATCGATTCTTCCTCTATTTGCGCTTCAGTTGGCGTACCCCGATCCGACATACATCCTCCTCTACGTAACGCCGCTCATCGCGGCGCTTGCGATCGTAGGGTTCGCAGGTTCTCGGATAGAGACGAGTGACATGGAGCTCTCGCATCTCGTTCTGTTAGCGTTCGTTTTAGGTATATTTGTAGGCTGGGTGCTTTCAACGCTCTATTTTTCGTTTAACGCAGAGTCCGCAGAAATATTCCGCGGGCGTGGGGTGGCCTATGCTCAGGCAGTGCTCATACCTGCCGCGGCGCTCGGAGTTTCAATGATAGAGCGATCGTTCGGCCGTCGATCGGCGCTTATTTCACCTGGTCGAGTCGTTGCTATCATGCTGATAGTGCTCATTATTTTCACCAATGCAGCAGGGGCGGTAGCTACGGACAAATATGCGTCCATAATTGGCCAAGATGACTATAACGCGATACGATACGTTGGGCAGATTCCAAGCAAGAGCACCAAGCTCGCGTTTTTCGCTAACGTTAATCCAACGGACCCATATTCGAACGCAAGTTCCTCTCAACGCATCGCGCTCTTCTACGCCTCAAACCCGGCAGCGTTCGACGCCACCCCGGTGGCATATCGGGACGAGGTCTCGAACAGCTCCGCGACGTTACTGGCGGCCATGCAGAGCGATAAGGGCTTCTATAATTACGTAATCCTTTCTGATAACCTTGGATACAGCGCTCGAAATACCCTCGATAGTTACCTCAAATCAAACGGGTACGCTGTAATTACGAGGTTCGGTGACGCATACGTGTACCGTGCAGCGTCGCGATAGCTCTATCTCGTTGCCCTTGTTGCCCGCAGCATAGCACCTTCACTTGCTGAGCTTACCGAAGCAGCATAGCGTTTCAAGTAGCCACCAACGTCTTTTTGTGGCGGCTCCCACGTCGCCTTTCTCGCCTCAAGTTCGTCATCTGCAAGATGCACGGTGAGCATGTGGTTGGGTATATCGATTGTGATCTCATCCCCGTCGCGCAAAAGCCCTAGCGGACCCCCCTCAGCCGCTTCCGGTGAGATGTGTCCGATCGCAGCGCCACGCGTGCCGCCTGAAAAACGGCCGTCGGTAATAAGGGGCACCTTTAGTCCCATTCCCGAGAGCGCCGAGGTTGGCGCGAGCATCTCAGGCATGCCGGGTCCGCCCTTCGGTCCTTCGTACCGAACGACGACGACGTGCCCTTCCTTGATAGAACCAGTCAGGATGGCGCGCATCGCTTCATCTTCAGAATTGAACACTCGCGCCCTACCCGTACAGCTTAGCATATCGTCACTTACACCAGCGCTCTTGACTATGGCGCCGTCGGGTGCGAGGTTTCCGTACAGCACCGTTATGCCGCCTGTCGCGTGCACGGGGTCGTCGAGAGGCCTGATGACCTCATCACGGTAAATATGCGCGCCATCGGCGATCTCATGTATGCTCATGCCCGAACACGTCATCTCGTTACTGAACAGCGTTCGTGCACGCTTTATGATGCCGGGGATGCCGCCTGCTGCATCAAGATCGCTCATCGTGTAAGGGCCACTCGGATTCATATACGAGATGTGAGGCGTACGTGCGCTGAGTTCGTCAAACAGCGTAAGCGGGAGCCTTATGCTCGCCTCGTGGGCTATCGCCGGGAGGTGCAGCGCGGTGTTTGTTGATCCGCCAATGAGCATGTCGAGCGTGATCGCGTTGCGAAAAGCCGCCTCAGTGACGATGGCGCGGGGCGTGACCTCGTTGCGAATGAGTTCGACTACCCGTTTTCCTGTGTTTTGGGCGATCCTACGCCGTCTAGCATCGACTGCGGGCGCCGTTGCACAATAGGGGAGAGCGAGACCAAGGACCTCCGTCAAGCATGCCATGGTGTTGGCCGTGTACAATCCCTGACAGCTGCCGCACCCTGGACACGCTCGGTTGACAAGCTCCTCAAGGTGCGCTTCAGTCATTGTGCCGGCCTGCACACGGCCGACCCCCTCAAACGTCGATACGAGGGTGAGTTCCGTGCCCTGGTACTGCCCAGAGCGCATCGGCCCCCCTGTCACTACCATAGCAGGGAGGTCAAGCCGCAGCGCGGCCATTAACATGCCCGGCACAATCTTATCGCATGATCCCACCAAGACCAAGCCGTCAAATTGGTGCGCTTGCGCCATGAGCTCTATCGAGTCCGCAATGATCTCGCGCGACGGGAGGGCGTACCGCATGCCCTCGTGCCCCATCGCGATGCCGTCACAGATGCCGATCGTGCCGAACTCGAACGCGATGCCTCCTGCCAAGTGCACGCCCTTTTTCACGAACTCGGCGAGGTCTCGCAGATGCAGGTGACCAGGGACAATCTCGTTCCACGCGTTGGCAATACCAACAAACGGGCGTTCGAGATCGTCGTCTGTTAGACCGAGCGCTTTCAGGAGCGCCCTTTGCGGTGCTCGTGCGAGTCCCTTCGTTATCTCCTTGCTCCTCAGTGCCATATGCCTAGCAAATGCGTTTGAAGCTATAAAAAGTGATGCGGTGGCTGCGTGAGCTCTTCCGTCTATGACGCCGGGGTCGTAACAGTAGAAGATACTCTCGAACGGAGAGACACACGCGGGTTGAAGCGCGCTACAACATTCCATTTAGATGATTACTTCTATTTCCCCGTTGGGCCAATAGTTGCGGCCTCGACTTTTCCTTGTATGCTTTTTTTGGGTAGGTCGCCTCTAACTTTTTTAATGTTATCAGAAAAGCCACTAGAAACGATTAATCGCAAGCACTTTATGACAGACAGTCTGAGCAGTATTGACTAGGAAATAAGTATCCGTTGCTTCAACGTGCTAGTGCGACGTATGTTCAACTCTCAGAAAGAGGTAGAAATCTCATCGATTTAAAGAGCGAATCCCCGATATTACGAGTAAGATGTAACTAGCAAAAATAGGTCGCAGCCAATCAAGTACGATATCAACTAACGCTTGAACGACGCAAGTGTACTGCTATGGCAAAACAAATTATGACTGCA
>JGI20198J14950_1000084_pt1 | contig 12032 bp, 10 predicted proteins | sample NGESurshal092012_6_FD_14950 | JGI IMG/M metagenome (IMG submission 14950) | reverse complement strand
GGGTTCTGGATATCAGACGGCACCGTCAGTCCTCGCCTACCCGAACACCACCGCGCCGAGCTTGGTCATCGGCCCATTCCGCAGCCTCCGACCCGCTGACCCATTTGCGCGGTTGAAATGGTGCACTTGTGCCCCACCTGTCCCACAACCGCTTGCTTCAGCCGCGCAGGCGACGTTGATCCGCGCCGAATGAGATGAGGGGACGCGGGGGGGCGACCTGCGCGCGCCGCTCGCGGGGTGGGGGCGACGTGGGTGCGCCCATGGTCCACCGACGGGTCAGATGCCCAGGACGGACTTCAGGTCAGAGGCGCGGTCGGTGTTCTCCCAGGGCAGGTCGACGTCGGTGCGGCCGAAGTGGCCGTACGCGGCGGTCTGTGCGTAGATCGGGCGCTTCAGGTCGAGGTCACGGATGATCGCGGCCGGCCGCAGGTCGAAGACCTGCCGGATGGCATCGGCGATCTTGAACGGATCCACCTGCTCGGTGCCGAAGGTCTCCACGAAAAGCCCGACCGGGGAGGCCTTGCCGATCGCGTACGCCACCTGGACCTCGATGCGGTCCGCGAGCCCCGCCGCCACCGCGTTCTTGGCCACCCACCGCATCGCGTACGCGGCGGACCGGTCGACCTTCGACGGGTCCTTGCCGGAGAACGCGCCGCCGCCGTGCCTGGCCATCCCGCCGTAGGTGTCGACGATGATCTTGCGGCCGGTCAGCCCGGCGTCGCCCATCGGCCCACCGATGACGAACCGCCCCGTCGGGTTGACCAGCAGCCGGTACCCGCTGACGTCGATGTCGAGTGAGGCCAGCTCGGGCTCGACGACCTGCTCCTTCACGTCCACCGCCAGCAGTTGCTCCAGATGGATGTTCTCGGCGTGCTGGCTGGAGACCACCACGGTGTCCAGCCGGACCGGCCGGTCGCCGGCGTACTCGATGGTGACCTGCGTCTTGCCGTCCGGCCGCAGGTAGGGCACTGCGCCGGACTTGCGGACGGTGGCCAGTCCGCGGGCCAGCCGGTGGGCCAGCGCGATCGGCAGCGGCATCAGCTCCGGAGTGTCGGTGCAGGCGTACCCGAACATCAGCCCCTGGTCGCCGGCGCCCTGCTGAGAGAGGGCGTCATCGAGCTCCTCTGCGGAATGCGTTCGGGTCTCGTACGCCGTGTCCACACCCTGCGCGATGTCCGGCGACTGGGCGCCGATGGCCACGTTGACCCCGCAGGAGCCGCCGTCGAAGCCCTTGGCGGACGAGTCGTAGCCGATCCGCAGCACCGTCTCCCTGACCAGGGTCGGGATGTCGGCATAGGCACTGGTGGTGACCTCACCGGCCACGTGCACCTGGCCGGTGGTCACCATCGTCTCGACAGCGACCCGGCTGCTGGGGTCCTGACGCAGGAGTTCGTCCAGGATCGTGTCGCTGATCGCGTCACAGATCTTGTCCGGGTGGCCCTCGGTGACGGATTCGGAGGTGAACAGGCGAGACGTCACGAAAGAGCTCCTACGGTGCGGCGGGCTGACCCGCTGGATGGTTGGGGATCTGTCCCGGCGAGAAGGTCGGTGCATTCTCTCATTGCGAAACGCCGCTCCGGACGCATTGCGGTCATTCCGGCGGTCCGAGTCGTGCCGCGATGGCGTCGCAGACCGCTGCGGCGAGCACCGTCTTGGGTCCGATCGGGGCCTCCGCGACGACATCGGACCAGTCACCCGGCCGCTCGCTCGCCGCCAGGATGACGCCAGCGTTGTCGGCGACCTCGAAGGCCCGTCCGTCGTCGACCCGATTGACCACCAGCAGGTCGCAGCCCTTGCGGGCGAGCTTCTCCCGGGCGTAGGCCAGCACGGAGGCCATGGGGTCGGCCGATCCGTCGCCGGTCTCCGCGGCGAACCCGACGACCACCCGGGCGCGGGCCGGACCCGCCGACGACAGCCTGGCCAGGATGTCGGGGTTCTTCACCAGCGTGAGTGGAGCGGGATCCTGGCCGCTGACCTTCTTGATCTTCATGGTGGCCGTGCTCGACGGCCGGAAATCGGCCACCGCCGCGGCCATCACCACGGCGTCGGCACCGGCCGACAGCTCCACCATCGCACTCTCCAGCTCGCGCGCGTCGGTGACGGGCACGAGGGCCACACCGGGCGGCTCGAGCAAGGGGGCGTTGGCGGACACCAGCGTCACCTGCGCGCCGCGTGCGGCGGCGACCAGCGCCAGCGCGTACCCCTGACGGCCGGACGAGCGGTTACCCAGGTAGCGGACCGGATCGAGCAGTTCGCGGGTGCCACCGGCGGAGATGACGACGCGCCGCCCGACAAGGTCCCGGCGCAGCGACTGCGGGTCGCGGTGCAGCAGGTCGGCCAGCGCGGCGATGTGCTCGGGCTCGGGCAGCCGCCCCGGCCCGCTGTCCGCGCCGGTGAGCCGGCCGACCGCGGGATCGACGACGGTCACTCCGCGCGAGCGCAGCGTTGCGGTATTGGCCACCGTCGCCGGGTGGGTCCACATCTCGGTGTGCATCGCCGGCGCCATCAGCACGGGGGCCCGGGTGACCAGCAGGGTCGCGGTCAGCAGGTCATCGGCCTGGCCGGTGGCGGCGCGGGCCATCAGGTCAGCGGTCGCCGGCGCGACGATGACGAGATCGGTCTGCTGTCCGGTGGCCACGTGGGTGACCGCGGGGACGTCGGTGAACACGTCACCGGAAACCGGATGTCCGGACAGCGCCTCCCAGGTGGCGACGCCGACGAACTTCAACGCACTGGCCGTAGGAACAACGGTGACATCGAAGCCGTCGGCGCGCATCCGGCGGACCAGTTCGCACGCCTTGTAGGCCGCGATCCCACCGCCGACGCCGACCACCACCAGGCCCCGGACGGCACCTGGGGCGGCGCCCGGCAACGCAACGTCGCCGGACGGGGCGGACAGCACTACGGCCGGGATCTCGTCACCGAGTGGGGTCACTCGCCTTCGGTGTGCTCGAGCAGCCCGGCGTTGATCTCGCGGAGCGCGATCGACAGCGGCTTCTCCTTGGGCAGCGGCTCGACCAGCGGCCCGACGTACTCCAGCAGACCCTCGCCCAGCTGGGCGTAGTAGTCGTTGATCTGGCGGGCGCGCTTGGCGGCGTAGATCGACAGGCCGTACTTCGAGCTGGTGCGGGTCAGCAACTCGTCGATCGGCGGGTAGGTGATGCCGGCCGCGGCGATCTGGGCTGCCGTCGGTGCGGCGCTATCGGCTGCAGTGCTCATCGGCACAGGACTCCTGGTTCGTCGGGGGCACATGCGGCTCGGTGCCGCGTACTGAGAGACTTCGCAAAGAATTCGAACGGGAAAGAATTGATCGAACCCGGCCGATGACCATCCCCGTCGGCCCAACACTTCGATCGTCGCACTCAGCCCACGGGTGAACCTGGGCGCGACCCAGCCATCAACTGTACCAAGCCGGCAGCCGCGGCCTGAACATCGGTGTTGACGACGGTGTGATCGAACTCCCGTTCGGCATCCAGCTCCGCGCGGGCGGCCAGCAATCTGGCCGCCCGGGTCGCCTCGTCCTCGGTTCCCCGCCCCACCAGCCGGCGGGCCAATTCCTCGAAGGAAGGCGGCGCCAGGAAGATCAGAACCGCCTCCGGCCCGAGTCCCGGAGCGGCCCGCACCTGCCGGGCGCCCTGCACCTCGATCTCCAGCAGCACATCCTGACCTGCCGCCAGCCGCTGTTCCACCTCGGCCCGCGGAGTGCCGTAGTGGTTGCCGGCGAAGTGGGCGTGCTCCAGGAGTTGGCCGCGGGCAACGAGTTCGGCGAACTGGTGGTGGCTGACGAAGTGGTAGTTCACTCCGTCGACCTCGCCGGGCCGCCTGGCCCTGGTCGTCACCGACACCGAGTACCACAGACGGGGCATCAGCGACCGCACCCGGCTCAGCACGGTGCTCTTGCCGACACCGGACGGACCGGAGAGCACGAACAGCCGACCACGCGGCCCCGCGCCGGGCTGCCGGGATCCAGAGGAGTCGGACCCGGAGCCGGTGGCCGCCACGGCGGGCTAGTAGCCGAATTCGCTCAGCAGCGCCTGACGCTGTCGCTCACCCAGCCCACGAACACGGCGGCTGGGCGCGATCTCGAACTGCTCCATCAGTGCGGCCGCGCGGACCTTGCCGACGCCAGGCAACGACTCCAGCAGCGCGGAAACCTTCAGCTTGGCAAGAGCTTCGTCGTTCTCCGCGTCGGCGAGAACCTGCTTCAGGGTGGTACCTCCCCGCTTGAGCCGCTCCTTGAGTTCGGCGCGGGACCGGCGGGCGGCCGCGGCCTTCTCCAGAGCCGCAGCGCGCTGCTCGTCGGTCAGTTGGGGCAGAGCCACGTCGGCCTCACTTCATTTTCGATGTTGATCGTGAACTGTCGTCAAGAGCCATCACCACGCGCGCTGTCGTCAGGGCTGACCAGCTCGGGCGCCGATCACCGCGGTGGTGAACGGTCCGCATGCGAACCTACCCACGCCCGCGCACGGCGGCAAACACCACCCCCGGCGGCACTGATCGTCAGGCACGCATCCTTCCCACAATTCCGGTGTCGTAATCACCGGAACGGAATTCCGGGTTGGCCAGCAGCTCGGCGTGGAAGGCCAGATTGGACTTCGGCCCGACGATGGTGAAGTCCGCGACCGCCCGCTCCGCCCGGGCCAAGGCCTGCGCCCGATCCGCCCCGTGCACGATCAACTTGGCCATCAGCGAGTCGTAGGACGGCGTCACCGTGGTCCCAGCGGCATAACCGGCGTCGACCCGGATCCCTTCACCGGTCGGTTCGTGCCACTGGGTGATCAAGCCCGGCCCTGGCAGGAAGCGCTTGGAGTCCTCGGCGTTGATCCGCAGTTCGATGGCGTGGCCGGTGTGCGTGAGTGAGTCCTCGTCGAAGCCGGGGTGCTCGCCCGCGGCGATCAGCAGCTGGGCGCGTACCAGGTCGATGCCGAGCACCGCCTCGGTGATCGGGTGCTCGACCTGCAGCCTGGTGTTCATCTCCAGGAAGAAGAACTCCGATGGTTTCAGCTTCCTGCCGTCAGCATCCTCGATCGCCGGGCTGACCAGGAACTCCACCGTCCCCGCGCCCTGGTAGTGCACGACCTCACCGGCCCTGCGCGCCGCGGCCAGCATCCTGGCCAGCAACGCCTCGTCCACGCCCGGCGACGGGGTCTCCTCGGCGACCTTCTGGTGGCGCCGCTGTACCGAGCATTCCCGCTCGTCCACGGCAAGCACGGTGCCGTCGGGCAGGCCGAGGATCTGCACCTCCACGTGCCGGACCCGCGGGAAGAACCGTTCGATGAACACCGAAGGATCGCCGAACAGCCGGCCGGCGAACGCGGTGACCTTCTCGTACTCCGCGGTCAACGCCTCAGCAGCGGTCACCACGGCCATGCCCATGCCGCCGCCACCGGCCGCGGCCTTGATCATCACCGGGTAGCCGATCTCCTTGGCGGCCAGCGCGGCATCCTCCGGGGTGCGCACCGGTTCCTCGGTGCCGGGTGCGACGGGAACCCCGACGCCCGCCACCAGGTTCCGGGCGGCCACCTTGTCCGCCATCGCGGTGATCGCCTCCGGTGACGGCCCCACCCAGATCAGCCCGGCGTCGACCACCTGCCGGGCGAAGGCGGGGTCCTCGGACAGGAAGCCGTAGCCGGGGTGCACGGCCTGCGCGCCGGTGGCCAGCGCGGCCTGGATCACCGCCGGCCCGTTGCGGTAGGACTGCGCCGGGTTCGCCGGCCCGATCAGCACGGCCTCGTCGGCCGCTGCCACGAACGGCAGACCGGCATCGGCCTCCGAGTACACGGCGATGGTGCGGATCCCCATTTCCGTGGCCGTGCGGATCACCCGGCCGGCGATCTCCCCCCGATTGGCCACCAACAGCGAGTCGAACATGGCACGTCCTTTCGCCGGGCGCCCGCGCAGGGTCGTTCGGGCAGATCGTTCGGGCAGCTCATGGTGACCGCCCCCGCCAAGGGTAGGGACACGCGGTCACTCGCCCGGGATACCGCTCCGGCCTGTCGGATCGCCGGGGGGCGTGTCGGACCGGGCTGACGGCGGTCCACCTGGGTCGGGCTGTTGGTGAGGACGCCTGCCAGAACCGCGACCGGCATGAGCCTGCCGCGGACCGACCCAGCCGCTCTCCGACTCTGCCTTCCACGTCGACCCGAGCTCTTCCTGGGCGAACTCCCAGCCTTCATGTCTCCGCCGGCCCACCATCGAGTGGCTCTTGCCGTACACGAAGTAGACCACCACCCCGATGGCCATCCAGACGACGAAGCGCACCCAGGTGATGGCCGTCAGGTTGATCATCAGCCACAGGCAGGCCAGCACCGACAGGATCGGGATGACCGGCATGAACGGCACCTTGAACGAGCGCTCCAGATCCGGCCGGGTCCTGCGCAACACGACGACCCCGATCGAAACGAGCACGAACGCGAACAGGGTGCCGACGTTCACCATCTCCTCGAGCACACCGATCTCGGAGAACCCGGCGATCACCGCTACGGCGACGCCGACGCCGACGGTGATCCTGGCCGGCGTGCCGGTCTTCTCGTTGACGCGCGCCATCCCGCGCGGCAGCAGGCCGTCGCGGCTCATCGCGAAGATGATGCGGCTTTGACCGAGCATCAGCACCAGCACCACCGTGGTCAGTCCGGCAATCGCGCCGATCGCGATCACCTTCGCGGCCCAATCGACGCCGACGGCAGTGAACGCACTGGCCAGCGTCGCGGCGTCGCCGTCGTGGGTGCCGTCCGGGAGCACCGGGCCCAGCTGGCCGTACGGGACCATCGCGGTCAGCACCACGGTGACCAACACGTACAGCACAGTGACGATGACCAGCGAGCCGATGATGGCGCGCGGTAGGTCCTTCTTCGGGTTGCGGGTTTCCTCGGCGGCGGTGGCCACGATGTCGAACCCGATGAAAGCGAAGAACACCAGCGACGCCGCGGTCAGCACACCGAATACTCCGAAGCTGGACGGCGCGCCACCGAGCATCAGCTGCAGCAGCGGTTGCTCCAGGCCGCCGGACGCGCCCTCCGCCGCGGGCACGCTGGGCGGGATGAACGGCGAAAGGTTGGCCGAATTGAAGAAGAAGAAGCCGACGACGATCACCAGCAGCACCACGCCGATCTTGATCGCGGTGATGATCATGTTGGCGCGCGAGGAGAGCTTGGTGCCTTCCGCCAGCAACCAGGTGATCAGACCGACGATGACCACGGCGCCCCAGTCGAAGTCGACGGGACCTAGCGAGACGGTGGTCGTCAATGCCCCGCCGAATTGGCTGAACAGGTCCCCCAGGTACAACGACCAGCCCTTGGCCACCACCGAGGCACCCAGCGCCAGTTCCAGCACCAGGTCCCAGCCGATGATCCAGGCGACGAATTCGCCGAGCGTCGCGTAGGAGAACGTGTACGCCGAGCCCGCCACCGGGACCGTGGAGGCGAACTCGGCATAGCACACGGCGGCCAGCCCGCAGGCGATCGCGGCAATCACGAACGCGATCGAGACGGACGGGCCCGCGGTGGTCGCGGCGACCCGCGCGGTGAGGGTGAAGATGCCGGCGCCGATCACCACGGCGACGCCGAAGATCGTCAGATCCCACGCCGACAGGCTGCGCTTGAGTTTGTGGCCGGGTTCGTCCGTGTCCTGGATGGATTGCTCCACCGATTTCGTGCGCCAGGTAGATGCCATGTCAGCTCCCATTCCGCCGTATCCAGACGCCGGGTCGATGCAGATGCGCGCCGAACAGGGCAAACCGACCGACGACGACAGCCTCAATGTGCCCGAAAGATCTATCGGCAAAACGCGGGAGCCGAGAGCGGCCGGCGACACGGCAGCTGCACGGTGTCGACTGGTCGGCGGTGTTTCCGCAGCGGTTTTCCACAGGGTTTCCGCAGGGTCGTTCGCAGCGGCCGTGCGCCGATCAGCCCGGCAGCCCGTCCGTCGCCCGGAAGACCGTGCCGTTGCCGGTGATCCACACCGGACCGTCGGTCGCCGCGAACCACACGGAATGGCCGCGGGGGACGATGATCTCAGCGCCCTTGCCGTCGGTGGCCACGATTTCGCCCTGGATGGTGAGCAGCACCTGCGGGCCGCGATGGGTCACCTCGCGCTGCTCGCCGCGCAACTCCAGCCGGGACAACCGGAATTCGGGCGTGGGCGTCGGGTAGACGACGTGCCGGTCGGCGACCGGATCGCCGCGCAGCACCGGCACGTCTCCGGGCGAGAAGTCGAGCACCTTCATCAACTCGGGAACATCCACGTGCTTGGGGGTCAGGCCGCCGCGCAGCACGTTGTCCGAGTTGGCCATGATCTCTATGCCGACGCCGTGCAGATAGGCATGCAGGTTGCCGGCCGGTAGGTACAGGGCATCCCCGGGCGCGAGCACGAACCGGTTCAGCAGCAGCGAAGCAAGTACCCCGGGATCGCCCGGGTAGCGCTCCCCCAGGGACAGTGCGGTGCGGTACTCCAGGTCGAACTCCGACGCGGTAAGGCTGCGAACCTTCTCCACGCACGCCGAGAGAACATCCGCCAGCAGCGGGCCCAGCTTGGCCGGCGGGATGGTGATCACCATGGAGAACAGCGCCCTGGTGCCGTACTCGTCGCGCTGCCCCGACAGCACCCCGAGGTAATGGTCCAGTTGCGGAACCCCGAGCGCGCTGAGCAGCCGCACGGTGGCCTCCGGTTCCCGGAACCCGCACAGCGCGTCGAACTCGGTGAGCGCGCAGATCAGCTCCGGTTTGTGCGAACTGTCCCGGTAGTTGCGGTTGGCCGAGGTCCGTGGGACGCCGGCCGTCTCCTCCGCGGCGAATCCCCTGGTGGCCTGTTCGACAGACGGATGGGCCTGCAGCGACAACGGCTCGTCGGCGGCCAGCACCTTGAGCAGGAACGGCAGCCGCGGCCCGAACAGCGAGTACGAGGGCTCACCCAGCATGCCGATGGGGTCCTGGGCGATGAGATCCGCCAGTGAGCGTTCGCCGCGCTCGTCGACCAGAGTCGAGGAATCGGCCGGGTGCGCACCGATCCACAACTCCGCCTGCGGGTGCGGCGACGGGCTGGGCGCCCCCAGGAGTTCCGCGATCGCGGTCCGGGAGCCCCAGGCGTACGGCCGAATCCGGTTATGCATCAGCTCCACGAACCGGGCTCACTCTCGGTCCAGGGGGACGGAACGACCGCGGGCGACACATGCTGCGCATTGCGCCCAGGCCGTCCCAGGCCGTCGGGCACGTCCGCCGGCGGGCGTGCCCTGGTGGCCAGGCCCGCGTAGACGGCGGTGAAATCGAGCCTGCTCATCAGCAGGACGGTGGACGCGAAACCCTCCACCTCGGCCTGCTCGGGGCCGGTCGGCGCGGCCGCACCAGGTTCGGGGAGTTCGTCGCGTCCGATCCGAAACGCCCTGGGGACGGCAGCGTCCAGTGCCGCGGAGAACCGGGAGGTCTCCGCGGTCGCCTTCGTCGATGGCCCCGACAGCAGCACCGGGCTGATCCGCTGGCCGGGTTCGTCGCCGTCGTCCTCGAAGGGGTCGTAGAACACCCCGGCCGCGGCGTCCGGCGGGGCCGTCCTGGCCAGTACCGCGGGTGACGCCGCAGCCTCGCCGGCGGTGAGCACGCAAGCGGCGACCCCGGCCAGTGCACCGAGCGATCGGCGGGCATATCCGGCCAGCGCATCCGCCACCGGGTCGGTGCCGATCAGCAGCGGGGTACCGGCGGTCAGGTGTTCGGCCAGCGGCAGCGAGGGGTTGACGAAGAACTCCGAACTCGGGTGACATGCCAGCGCCATCGCGTCCAGCAGTTCGGCGACGCCGTCGAAATCCGGCCGCGGGAACAGGCCGGCGGCCGCGGCCACGGACGTCAGCAGGGTCAGCCGGGCCGGTCCGGCCAGCGACTCGGTGACGGAGACCCTGGGCTCCAGCAGGTTGCCACCGGCAGCGTCGGCCACCGGGCCCTCCGCCGACGAACGGACGAAGACCGCGGCGCCGCGGCGGGCGGCGACCGCGGCGGCCCTTGACGCGATCATGTCGTCGATGCCGGCGGCGAGGACCACCACCACGTCCAGCGGGCCCACCCACGCGGGCAGGCTGGCCGCGCCGACCACCGGCGCCTGCGCCTGCTCGCCGATCAGCGCGATGAGCAGGGCCGCATCGACGGTCGCTCCGGCGCCCACCACGACGAAGGCGCGCGGCCGGTCCAGCGCGGTGAGCCCGGCCAGTTGTTCGGCGGCGGAGCGCACCTGCGCACCGGCCAGCGCGGCGGAGGGCAGCAGCGAGCCGGCATCGGCGGCGGTCAGGCTGGCCGGGTCGTGCAGGTCCGCCGGCGCATCACGGGAGGTCATCGGCCCGCGGCGGAGTCGAGGGACGGTCCGCCGGACGTCGCCTCGTCCAGCAACAGCACCGGAATGCCATCCCTGATCGGGAATACCCGTCCACATTCGGTGCAGGTCAGGCTGGGTGCGTTCGGATCNTCCTGGCCGCCGAGGCGCAGCGGTGCGTGATGCTCGGCCGGGCAGGCCAGCACCTCGAGCAGCACCGGGTCGAGACCCTGGGCATTGGCCGCGTTCGACTGGGGGATGGGTGACGGGATGGGTGACGGGATGGGTGACGGGATTGCGGAGGCCATGGCGAGCCTTTCGTGGGGTCTGAACCACTTCAGGAGCGGATGAGGGTGAGGATCTCGTCGCGCAGCGACGCCATGGCGTCCGGGTCAGGAGCCTCGACGTTCAGCCGGAGCAGGGGTTCGGTATTACTCGGTCGCACGTTGAACCAGCGCGCGCCCGGGATGCTGACCGTGATGCCGTCCAATTCGTCGATCTTCCCGTCGTGCCGCGCGGCCCAGCCGCGGATCTCCTCCAGCTTGCCGGGCACATCGGTCACCGTCGAGTTGATCTCCCCGGAATCGGAGTACCGGGAATACGCCGCGACCAGTTCGGACAGCGGCCCCGGCTGCTCACCGAGTGCGGCCAGCACGTGCAGCGCGGCCAGCATTCCGGTGTCGGCACGGAAGAAGTCGGCGAAATAGTAGTGCGCCGAGTGCTCGCCGCCGAAAACCGCTCCCGTTGACGCCATCTCGGCCTTGATGAANGAATGACCGACGCGGGTGCGGACCGGCACCCCGCCCAATTCGGTGACGATCTCCGGCACCGCGCGGGAGGAGATCAGGTTGTACAGGATGGTGGCGCCCGGGTGCCTGCGCAGCTCCCGGCTGGCGACCAGCGCGGTGATAGTGCTGGGCGAGACCGGTTCGCCCCGCTCGTCGATCACGAAACAGCGGTCCGCGTCACCGTCGAAGGCCAGCCCGATGTCGGCACCGGTGCGGACNACCTCGGCCTGCAGGTCCACCAGGTTGGCCGGATCCAGCGGGTTCGCCTCGTGGTTGGGGAACGAGCCGTCGAGTTCGAAGTACATCTCCTCGGTGCGCAGCGGCAGGCCTTCGAACACCCCGGGCACCGTGTACCCGGCCATGCCGTTGCCGGCATCGACGACCACGTGCAACGGCCGAATTCCGGACAGGTCGACCAGCGAGCGCAGGTAGGCCGCGTAGTCGGCCAGCAGTGCCCGTTCGGTGACCGTTCCGGCAAGGGGGGCGAGTTCGGGGGTGGCACCGTCGAGAATCGCCTGCGCGTGATCGCGCACCAGGGCCAGCCCGGTGTCACGGCTGATCGGCACGGCCCCAGCCAGGCACATCTTGATGCCGTTGTACCGGGCGGGGTTGTGCGAGGCGGTGAACATGGCGCCCGGCAGCTGCAGCGAACCGGAGGCGAAGTACAACAGGTCCGTGGAGGCCAGACCGGCCATCACCACGTCCAGTCCGGCGCCGGTGACGCCCTCGGCGAACGCCCCGGCGAGCTCGGGCGAGGACTCCCGCATGTCGTACGCGATCACCACGGCCGGCGATCGGTCGGCGACGAAGCCACCGAACGCGAACCCGATCGCGCGCGCGGCATCGGCGGTCAGCTGGCTGCCGACCAGTCCGCGGATGTCGTAGGCCTTGACGATGGCGTCGAGCCGGATCGGATGACTCCCGGTTGCCTCAACCGGGCCGACTGGCCCCGACCCG
>JGI20198J14950_1000066_pt1 | contig 13216 bp, 11 predicted proteins | sample NGESurshal092012_6_FD_14950 | JGI IMG/M metagenome (IMG submission 14950) | reverse complement strand
TATTCACTCCTACCGGCATGATTATTGGGCAGATAGTCCTTATCGTCCCGCTCATGATCGGGATGACTCTGATCGCCTTGTCCGGGGTGAGCCAGACCAAACAGGATACGGTGATTTCCCTCGGGGCAACCTCACTTCAGACGGTTATCACCATTGTCAAGGAAGCCCGTTTCGCCATTCTCGGCGGTATCATTCTCGGCTTCGGAAGGGCGATCTCAGAAGTCGGAGCTGCAATGATGATCGGCGGGAATATCCGTGGTTATACGCGGGTACTGACTACTGCAATTGCACTTAATACATCGATAGGTGACCTCCCGCTCTCCATCGCACTGGGCATCATTCTCCTGCTCATAGCTTTGCTTGTTACCGGACTCCTCTTCTTGGTCCAGGAGCGCTGAATAGTGATTGAATTCGACCACGTGGTTATGAACTTCGGGGAGAAAGAGGTACTGAAAGATGTGTCGTTCTCCGTCAGTGACGGCGAGATCTTCACCTTTATCGGGCCGAGCGGTTCCGGGAAGACCACGATCTTGCGCCTCATCGACATGTTGGAACGACCGAAATCGGGCAAGATCCTGATTGACGGGACCAATGTTACCAAGATCCGTGACCGAGAGAAGATTCGAGTACGGCGGAGGATGAGCATGGTCTTCCAAAAGCCCTCTCCGCTCCGTGGGTCGGTGTACGCCAATGTTGCCATGGGGCTCCAGTTCAGGAAAGTGAGTGCTGATGAGATTGCCAGGCACGTCTCGGAATCACTGGAGATGGTCGGACTGGGGGGGTATGAAGAGAGGAAGGCTATCACCCTTTCAGGAGGGGAGATGCAGCGGGTGGCCATCGCCCGGGCGATCACCACCAAGCCTGAGGTCCTTCTTCTCGATGAACCTACCGCCAACCTCGATCCGGTCTCAACTGAGACAATCGAGAGCATGATCGGGGACCTCAAGGATCGGTTAGGTATCACGGTTATCCTGTCCACCCACGATATGGTCCAGGGACAGAGGTTGGCCAACCGCATCGCCGTAGTCATCGACGGCCGAATCGGCCAGATCGGTACCTCGAAACAGATCTTTTATCAGCCGATGAACCAGGCGGTAGCCCACATGGTCGGAGTCGAGGATATCTTAGAAGGTGTCGTCACCGAAAATGACGCCGGGCTTGCAGCCATTGATGTAAACGGCGTCCTGATCACCGCCTTCTCAGGCGCCTCCCCTGGCACTCCGGTCACCCTCTACATGCGACCCGAGGATATCACCTTCTACGAAAAAGACCGCATCCGGAGCAGTGCCCGTAACAAGTTCACCGGGCGGGTCATCGAGGTTATTCCCATCGGGCCGATGGTGCGCCTGAAGGTCGATGCCGGAGTGAAACTGACCGCGGTCATAACCCAGCGGTCATTCGAAGAGCTTGGTCTTGCGCTCGGGAAGGAGACCGAGCTCACCTTCAAGGCCAGTGCCATTCACGTGGTGGAACGTAAAGACGTGGATTGATCCGTTTTACTCCCAATTTACAGGATTCTATTACCGCTACCCTGTCCCCATCGAAGCGACGAAGGCTATCGCGGTGTGGCAATTGGTTTCGAAAGAGCAAAATTCATAAAGCATGAAAACGATATTCCCTGCGCAACATATCGCTTGCGAGCTATGGAGGGAAAAATGAAACCATTAGGTAAAATGCTGATAGTAGGCATTTTAGTCATCACTATGGCGGTGGCAGCTTCAGGCTGCACCACCTCTACCACCAGTACCAATCAACTAACGCTGGCGACCACCACGAGCCTGTATGACACCGGGCTTTTGGACTACCTCAAGCCCTTTTTTGAACAGCAATACAACGCAACTCTCCTGATCACCTCTCAGGGAAGTGGGAAGGCGCTGGAGATCGCCAGCCGTGGGGACGCCGATGCGCTGGCAGTCCATTCCCCAGCCGCGGAGAAGGCTTTCGTGGCTAATGGCACGGGGATGAACCGCCGTTGCTTTGCCTACAACTACTTCGTTATCGTCGGTCCGCCGAGCGATCCGGCCGCGATCAATGGGACGGGCGCGGTGGCGGCGTTCCAGACGATCAACAAACTCGGCACAAATAACACCAACGGTGTGACGTTTGTTTCCCGCGGTGACCAATCGGGCACCCACACAAAGGAGCAGGGTATCTGGGCTTCGGCTGGGTATAATTACACTAAACAAATCGAGGGATCCGGAGCTTGGTATAGCGAAACCGGGCAGGGAATGGGCGCGACGCTGCAGGTTGCCGATCAGAAACAAGCATATACCCTTACTGATCTGGGGACCTACCTCGCGTATAAGGGTAACCTTACACTTGTTCCGCTGGGGGTCACGAATGACAGCGCCCTGCTGAATGTGTACAGCGCTATCACCGTATACAACACGAAGTTCACAACCCAAGAGATACAATTGGCCAACAACTTTGTGAACTTCATGACCTCCAATTCGACCCAGAAATTGATCGGCGCATACGGCGTAGAAAAGTACGGACAGCCCCTGTTTTACCCGATGAACGGAAATTGCAGCAAATTTAACTGCACGTGCACCGGCCTTGCGACTGATCTTGTGCCACCCGCGCTTATGACCACCACATCGACGGCCACTGCTAACGCGACGACGACTATGGCCGCATCGATAGCCACTACTAGCGCGACGACGACTAAGGCGGCCGGGTAACGATCGACACATCGAATAGAGGATATCAATCAAGACGAAAGATACGAAGAGAATTACAACAGATAAAGGGCGTTAGATTCACCTCCAACGCCAGACAGCAGATTTGCGGGTAAGAGTATTTTTGCTCTTGCCCTTTTTTTTAGCTATGAACATATTAGGCGCTCCGTTTGCTTACTTCCTTGCCTCTAACACATTGCTAGGAAAAGTATTGCGGAAGCTTTTGGTGACCTTTCGTTGCAAGAAGAAACCTCAGCGCCCTCCAATTCAAGACTTTCGCGGCGCAAGTTTGAGGATAACAATTCTCGGATAGAAAAAAATGACTACAGTTACAGTAGAAGATGCACACGCAACTTTAGGCGATTTCAAGCTGCGCGACATTAGCCTCAACGTAGCTAGCGGCGAGTTCTTTGTTATCTTAGGCCCAAGTGGAGCGGGAAAAACGATCTTGCTTGATCTTATTGCTGGGTTCGTCTATCCACGCCAGGGGAGGGTGCTGCTCGACGACGCTGATGTTACTCATCTTCCAACTGAAAAACGCCGCATTGGTTATATGTTTCAAAATTATGCGCTCTTTCCAAATATGAGTGTATATAAGAATATTGAGTTTGGCCTTGCGTACACAAAGTTGCCTAACCATGCGCAGAGAATTGAAGAGATGATGGAACTGGTGGGAATTAGCAGCCTTAGAGATAGGACGCCCACAACGCTGAGCGGCGGAGAAAAGCAGCGTGTTGCTCTTGCCCGTTCCTTGATTCTCGAGCCTCGCGTTCTTCTTCTGGATGAGCCATTAAGCGCACTCGACGCGCGTTCACGGGATGTGATTCGCGAAGAACTTAAAGACGTAGTCAATCAGTTTGGCATTACAGCCATGTTTGTTACCCACGATCAAATTGATGCAAGGCTGTTAGCAGACAGGCTTGGCATAATGTACGATGGCAAGCTTGTTCAGACAGGTTCGGTGCACCAGATATTCGATAAGCCTGAAAACGAGCAAGTCGCCGCATTTGTCAGCATGGAGAATCTTTTCGAGGGCAAGGTGATTTCGCAGGAAGGCGGGATCATTACAGTAGACGTTCATGACAAGACGGTTGAAGCTGTCGCAGACAACGAAAAAGACGAAGTGGTCATATTAGGTATACGGCCTGAAAATGTTACTTTGATGCTCGAGCCGACAATAAGTAGCGCGCGAAACACCTTTAGAGGCACGATCTCGAAGATTTTATACCTGGGTCCCGTCAACAAGGTTATCATTGACTGCGGTTTTCCACTTGCTGCTTTTGTTACAAATCGTTCTAGTGAGGCACTAAAACTCGATAAAGGAACGGAAGTGACTGCTTCTTTCAAAGCAACTGGGGTCAACGTAATGAAAAAACGATGATCGGTAAAAGTTGTCGGACTATATAACTCCCATAAGGAGCTGCTAAAACTTTCTCAGCCTTTCACTAGGAATAGAAGGTGATACGTATTATATTTACAAAATGAGTTGGCCGCACGAGATGGCGCCGAGCACGCTTAAGAGCGTGAAGAACACCAATTCAAGATTTTTTGTGTCCGTAAATGATCTTCTTTATTCACGGTCAGCACACCTGGAGGAAACGCCCCTCTTGTGTGGCCGCAAGAGCTTCACAACGTTGAATAGCAATAGTTCAACGTCGGGAAGCTGGTGAAATAAGCAACGGTTTTGTTTCACGTTGCTTTAAGCATAGAATAAGAGTAATTATATAAAAGCGTTATTACTGCGCAGTAATAACGTTTAAATATCTTAAGAATTATGTTTTGAGCCAGTGGAAACTGGCTCTGGTATAATCTTTGCGGCTATGAACGCCGCTGTAACGCTATGATGAGTGCTGTTTCCCGCAACCAATTGCTAATCCAAAAGACAACTCAAGATGGTACGTATGAATAAGAAGAAGTTTATTCCTATCTTGCTTTGCGCATTGTTGAGCGTGCTCGTTGTTACCACATGTGGTTGCACGACTACACAAAACAGCCAAAGTACGAAGCTCACTGTTTTTGCAGCGGCATCACTTACTAGCGCATTTAACGAGACGGCTCAAGCCTTTGAAGCTAATAACTCGGGGGTCACTGTCGTATTTAATTACGCTGGTAGCAACGCTTTGGCAACCCAAATCAAACAAGGGGCGAATGTGGACGTTTTTGCATCTGCCGATCAAAAGAACATGAAATCCGTTCAGGACGCAGGATTGATGAACAACTCAAGCGTTAAGGTCTTCGCTCAGAACAAGCTAGCTCTCATCGTCCCGAAAGCAAACCCCGCAAATATCATAAGTTTGAACGATCTAGCAAATTCTGGTGTAAAACTCGTTGTCGCGAACAGTTCCGTACCCGTCGGGAATTATTCGCTGCAGATGCTAAGTAAAGCGTCTAATAACTCTTCCTACGGGGCTGGATTTAACACCAGCGTCTTAGCAAACGTCGTTTCAGAGGAAACGAATGTTAACGATGTGGTGGTAAAAGTTGCGTTAGGTCAAGGCGACGCAGGTATCGTCTATGTATCTGATGTGCCAGCCGCCTACAAGGATAAAGTGACGGTTATCAAGATTCCAGACAGCGTTAACGTTATAGCTCAATACCCCGTCGGGGTGCTCAGCGGTTCGCAGAACGCTCAACAGGCGCAGAGTTGGATCAACTACGTGACTTCTCCCGCAGGCCAGGCAATCTTACAAAAGTACGGTTTCATCATCCCAAAAGCGTCTCAGAACGCTACTGTCGCAGCTGCCACCACAACAGCTGCCACCGCTGCGACTTGATTTACAACAAGGGCCCCCTAAAGAACGTTACGTTAAACTGAAGCAGGCTTGATTGCACCCACCGAGTTATCGGTGACAATAGAGTCCTCACTACGATAAGCAGGGAAATTCAAAGGACGAATAATTCTGCGATCCTATAGACAATCGAAAGGTACCCTAAGATCACTATACTGTTCTTTCGGTGTTAGATAGGTGTCGTGCGACTACTAAGGAAGTGCGAAACTCGCACAGATTCAATAGGGCAATTAACCAATCTCTAAATTCTAACAAGATCCAAACCTATGAAATCCACGATCACTAACACATCTTTCGAAGCAAGAACTGCTAAATCGACTCGAATTAAAAAAGCAGCTAAGTTGCTAATCGTGTTTTTATTGTTCGGTGTCGTCGTGGCATATCTCGCATTGCCCATCGCAGCGCTCTTTGCGTACGGAACTCCATCTGGCTTTATTAGCTCACTCTCAACAGAGATGGTCCAAGAAGCGATTAAGCTTAGTTTAATCACCACGTTAACCACCTTGACCGTTGTTATCATTTTTGGCACTCCGGTAGCATATTATAACGCGCGCCACAGCTACCGCGGCAAGAGAATAATAGAGACGCTAATAGATCTCCCAATCGTGCTGCCCCCTTCCGTTGCAGGCATCGCGCTTTTGTTAACGTTTGGTCGTATGGGGTTGCTTGGCCAATATTTCAACATCCTAGGAATCAACATTGCCTTTACTACAACCGCCGTTGTACTTGCCCAAATATTTGTAGCGTCTCCTTTTTACGTCAGGCAAGCAACAACGAGTTTCGAAGATGTTGACCCTGAATACGAAAAAGCCGCCCACACGCTCGGAGCGTCAGACACCGCAACATTTTTCCGAGTGACAGCACCGATCGCGCTTAACGGCCTTGTTTCCGGGGCACTTATGACGTGGGNGCGCGCTCTGGGAGAATTCGGCGCAACGCTCATATTTGCAGGCAATTTTCAAGGCGTGACCCAGACGATGCCTCTTGCGATATACACAGCACTTAACTCTGACTTAGACGTGGCAGTGAACCTTGCAGTCATTCTCGTGCTGATCTGTTTTGCCGTGATAATCAGCGTAAAAGTGCTCACCTTGAGAGAGAAGCACGCTGGCAAAGACGAAAAAACCATTCTCGACCAAGTCTAACCGCCAGCTCATAGTAAGTGCCCTGATTCTACCCGCAAGGCTGTCGCGTTGCCAAGCCGGTAACCAGTACAGCTAGGCGACCGGTGCTGATGTTGTTAGTCAAGACTCAGTTGATTGTTACCATCGAGTAATAACGCTTTTATACTTTGTGGTGAATGTGATTTTTAGGTGTAGACACTGAAAAAATAGTCTACACCTTCTCTCCCATTGACTTCAAAAAAGAAGTACGTCAATTTTATGCTTTTTTTGTCCCGATCTGCTTTAGATACGAAACTATGGAATGGCGGTGACGTATACTAGCAGCGCCAAGCTGGTTGTGCATTTACAATTTTTAAAAAAATATATAAAATTGAGCGAATCCAATGCGCTCAATATGCCGGATTAAAAAAACGCGCCCCAATGGCCAGCTTCTACGGGTGCAAAAAAGCTGGCAGAGAACGCTGCTCTCAAAAGAGATTAAATAAAGGTAGAAGCTCTTTTAAAGCAAATGAAAGCCCAACTTGGCTGTTAGAACAGTGTTAGCCCGGAGGGAAATACGTATGGATTTGGAGAATATGCTCATTAACGGTGAGTGGATTCGGGCCGCTAGTCATCACTCATTCGCTGTTTACAATCCAGCAAACGGCGCTGTGGTTGGCAAGGCACCAGCTGGCTCCGCTGATGATGCAATTTTAGCTATCAACGCAGCCGACGCCGCATTTAGCGAATGGGCAGAGACGCCTGCCGCGAAACGTGCAGCAATCCTTCGCAGAGCAGGGGACTTGCTTCTCTCGCGCGAAGAACGCATTTCGCAGCTCATCACTTTAGAGGCAGGGAAGCTCTTACGCGCTTCGCGTAAAGAAGTCAGTGCTGCCGCCGAATTCATTTATTGGTACGCCGAGGAGGGACGGCGGTCTTACGGCGAGTGGATCCCCGATCCGCTTCCCGATAGACGCTTGCTCACGATTCGACAACCTGTAGGTGTCGTTGCGGTTATCACCCCTTGGAACTTTCCAGCGTATATGATAGCGCGAACAGCTGCCGCGGCTTTAGCAGCAGGGTGCACGGTAATTGTTAAACCGTCAAAACAAACCGCCCTCACTGGATTGGCAGTTGCACGTGCATTTGCCGACGCAGGTATTCCGCCTGGGGTCTTTAATCTCGTTACAGGAGATCCCAATGCGATTGGCAACGCCTTTCTCGACGATGCCCGCGTAAGGAAGATCTCATTTACGGGTTCTATCGAAATTGGCAAACAATTGATGAGTGGCGCGGCAAAGAGCGTCAAACGAGTGACGTTGGAGCTCGGCGGCAACGCGCCTTTTATTGTACTGAGCGACGCTGATTTGGAGAAAGCGATCGAAGGCTTGATGGCCGCCAAATTCGGAAATGCTGGCCAAATGTGTATAGCGCCCAATCGGGTCTTCGTGCATTCAAGCCTACTTGACGCTTTTTTGGAGCGAATGTCGCTTAAGGTCGCACAGCTGAAGGTCGGCAGCGGCCTTGACCCTGGGACTGACGTAGGGCCACTTATCAATAATTCTGCGGTCAAGAAGGTTGAAAGTCACGTCAATGACGCGATTGACAAAGGGGCACGTGTTCTAGTTGGGGGCCATAGGCTTATTGAGGGGACGCTTGCGTCTGGTTCGTTCTACGCGCCAACGGTATTGGCTGACGTCACGTCAGATATGCGCATTGCACAAGAGGAAACTTTTGGACCTGTTGCGCCTGTAATTGCTTTCGAAGATGATGAAGAGGTTATCGAGCGCGCAAATAACACACCTTACGGATTAGCGGCCTACCTTTATACTCGTGACCTAAAAAAGGCGATACGGATTGCCGAGAGACTTGAGTCTGGGTTAATTGGCGTCAATGATACGCGCATTGCGGCCGTAGAGGGTCCATTCGGAGGCTTTAAACAAAGTGGAATCGGCCGAGAAGGAGGCCACGACGGGTTGGCATCGTTTCTCGAGACAAAGGAAATAGCCTTTCGAGTCTAATTTTGCGACTAACCTCTCGCTGTTTATGCATAGCTTCGCGCAGCTCCGCGAACATTTAAGTCCAAATTCAAGATGTCAAAGTATTCATCAGCGAAAAACACTGAAAGAACAGAATTTACCTTGTGGGGCTCACCAGTTTAGAATCTATACTGAATGCATTAAGCCAATAAAACGAAAAAAAGTAACAGGGGGCAGAAGGCCCCCAACGTGTCTTAATCCGAAGTCAGTTCTGCAAATCGGGCCAAGAGTTTAGCTGTGTCCTTGGTCGATTGGTGGAAGAACGTCGAGAGGGGAATCTCAACGGGACATGCGTCCTCACACTGACCACAGTCTACGCAGTCGGCATCCATATGTGCCGCCCGTGTGTACTGCAGCTTCGGCGAAGGAGGAAGCCCTTCTTCAACCCAGCGCGGCTCACAGCTCTCGAGCTTGCAGTCAGCGCACGTGCACACGGGACACGCTTTCCAGCAGCCGCCGCACTTTATGCATTTTGCGAACTGCTCGAGCCAGAACTCGTCGCGTTCCTCACCGGTCATGAAGTCGTGAGCTTGCCACTTGGCCCCAAGCTTTAGCATCGCCTTTTCGATGTTCTCCCGGATCTCAAGCCCCTTCGGAATCGGATCCTTCGTCGTTATGGCGCCTGCGTTTACAGCGTCCCCAAGGAGTTTGGCCCCTGCCTCAGAGCAGACCTCGACAAACGTTGCCTTGCCCGCATCAGGACCGATGACTCCCCAGTTCCCGAACGCAAGGTCCATCGTTCTCGGGATCTTCTCCTCACAACGGCGGCAGTTTGCCCTTCGGCCGTATCCCTGCTCTTCAAGATCGTCGACCTTGACCTCCTTGTGCTCGTGATCCTTCGTCTCAATGATGAAGTTCCCCTTGGAAATCTCCTCCTTGACGACGTCCATCGGATCGGTGTCGTAGAACTTCCAGATCATCTCCTGGGCCTGCACCGGCGGGAAGGTCCCCCCGCAGTTGAGGCCGATACGGACGAGGTTGTCGGCGTTTAAATCGCCCTTTCGTATCTGCACTCCCATGGCGAGCGAGTCACACCCGACGCCCACGACGGCGAGCTTCATGTCCTTCGCACCGTTGAGGTACTTGAATAGCACGTTTGACTGAATGATCGGGGCGCAGTGCAGCGACCCGGACAGCTCAGTGACCTTCGCCGGATCAGAAATGAGCGTCGGCACGCCGTCATAGATGTCCGCTCCGCGCTTCATTCCGAGCACGCCTTCGACGATCTTGTTCTCAAGCAGATACTTCAGCATCGCGGTAACGGCGCCGCCACACTCACCTTTCTCCTGAATCGCGCTGTCGGCCGCTTGCGCGTAAAACATATCTCCTACTTTAACCATTTTCTGCACCTCCTTCTAAGCGGCTTCAACAGCCGCTGCGCAGACTTTCAGCTCAGGCATCTTAGCAGCCGGATCGAGAGCAGTGTTTGTCAGCATGTTCGCTGCCGCTTCCTTGAAGTGGAACGGCATAAACAGTATCCCTTTTGGAATATCTTTCGTGACCTTGGCAGGTGTTGTGACCTCGCCACGTCGCGTTCGCACCTTTACCATGTCTCCCTTAGCTATGCCAAGTTCAGCGGCGTCTTCCGGGCTGATCTCAACGTAACCCGTCGGGACTTCAGCGTTCAGCGTCGGCGACCGTCTCGTCATAGTTCCGGTGTGGTAGTGGAACAATATACGCCCGGTAGTAAGGATGAACGGATAGTCCGCGTCAGTCACTTCTGCAGGTGGCTTCCACTCCACTCCGATGAAGGTTCCCAGTCCATCTGGCGCTGAAAACTTCGCTGTGTGGAGAATCGGCGTTCCGGGATGTTCTACGGTCGGACACGGCCAATGTAGTGCTTCTGGCTTTTCCAGTCGTGCGTAGGTCATTCCTGCATATTGCGGCGTACACTGTCTGACTTCTTCGAATATCTGTTCGGCGCTCTCGAAGTTGAAACCAGGGATCTCTAACTTGTTGGCAAGGGCGCAAATGATTTCCCAGTCAGCCTTTGCTTCGCCGGGTGGCTCAACTGCTTTTCTCACGCGTTGGACGCGTCTTTCGGTGCTCGTAAACGTGCCTTCCTTTTCCGCCCAACACGCGCCTGGTAGTACGACGTCTGCGAGTTCTGCAGTCTCAGTGAGGAAGATGTCCTGGACTACGAGGAAATCGAGCTTCTTAAGACACTCAGCGGCGTGGGTGAGGTCCGGGTCTGACATCATCGGATTCTCTCCGACGATGTACAAGTTCTTGATCTCATCGCCGGCGGCTCCTAGCATCTCAGTGACGGTCAGACCGCCCACCGCAGGCAAGTCTGTGACTCCCCAGAACTGTTCCATTTTCTGGCGTGCTGCATCAACGGCCACAGATTGGTATCCAGAGTACACGACAGGCAGCGCTCCCATGTCGCACGCTCCTTGTACGTTGTTCTGGCCTCTCAGCGGATTAACGCCCGTGCCGGGCCTGCCGATGTTGCCCGTCAGCATCGCAATGTTTGCAGTCGAAAGCACATTATCGGTACCCGTGGTATGCTGCGTGATTCCCATTGAGTAAATCAAAGCCGTGGCGTCTGCGTCTGCGTAGGCCATGGCCACTTCTTTAACGAGTTCAGGGGGCACCGTTGTTATCTCTTGAACGTCTGCGTAGTTTTTGACGACCTCCTTAAGCTCGTCAAATCCCTTCGTTCGCTCAGCGATGAATTCTTTGTCTTCCTTTCCTTCCTTAATGATCCAATACATCATCGAATTCAGAAGCGCGACGTCAGTGCCTGGTTTGAAGGGCACGTATATGTCTGCCAATTTTGCGGTCGTTGAAAACCTTGGGTCAGCGACGATTATCTTCGCTCCCTTCTCTTTTGCTCTGATAACACTTCTACCGATGAGTGGGTGCTGCTCCATGGTGTTCGAGCCGATGATGAATATGCAGTTAGCTTCTACAATGTCGGCAATGGAGTTAGTCATCGCACCGGAGCCGAACGAGCGTGCGAGTCCGGATACCGTGGGACCGTGGCACAGCCGCGCACAGTGATCAAGGTAGTTGGTGTGGAAGCCCGTTCTCGCCAGCTTGTTCATCAAGTAGTTCTCTTCGTTTGTTGTCCTCGCAGAAGATAGAAACGCCACCGAATTAGGCCCGTACTGATCCTGCGTTGCCTTGAATTTCGAGGCAACTAAGGCCAGGGCTTCGCCCCACGTAGACTCGACGAACTTGCCATCTTTTTTGATCAGAGGCACAGTGAGTCGATCCTCGCTGTGAACGAATTCAGCACAAGCGTGTCCCTTTGGACAGAGTTTGCCCTCGCTTACGGGATGTCGCTTCCAGGTTTCAACGCCTGCAAGCTTTCCGTCTTGAACAACAAGGTTTAAACCGCAACCACAGCCGCAGTAGGGGCACGTAGTTGGTACATAGTCAAAATTCATATTCTCTCCCATCTCCTAGTCTTTTTTCAATTATGATATTCAATTTAGGAGATCTAACGCACTGTATATCATGCTAGGGTAGCTTTAATTTTTTGGAGCAAAAAAAATAGAAGACAGGCTTGTGCCCCTGAGGTATGCAGATCTTAAAAAGGCCAACTGGCTGATCGTACTTAAACGACTTCTGCTTCTCGTTTTTCAACTAGGGGGGTTATGTGTTCCAGAGCGTAGCGATATGATATCCCGAGCTCGCGTGCCGCGGCGCTTATAGAGCCAAGTCTTTCAATTTCGGCAAGAAGCCGCATCGTGCCAAGGCCGAAAACGTATTCCCCATCTTCGCCGACAAACCACAGCTTGAATCGCGGTCTGATTCTCATGCTCGTAAGAAATAATAGCGCATGTGCACACTTAACCCATAACGATGAAATTCAAAACATGAACTCCATTCGAGCGGCTTTGAATATATTTCTTAAAGCCATCGTGCCTATTGAAGAAACAGGGTGGCGCCCATACATCACGATCCTAATCTACGGCAAGAACATGCGCGATATGGAAGCGCTTGCTACGATTCTATCAGACGGCGATGAAGTCGCGATCTTTCCTCCTGATTAAGGCGGCTAAATCGGACGACTATCAATCACTGAGGTCAACGTACCATTTCGTGAGCTGGTTCAACGAACCTTCCATGCCACGGTAATCCTCTAGAAGCTCATAACCAAACGCTGTCAGTTTGGCCCCTCCCCCATCTTTTCCGCCTCGCGTCCTATCAACAAGTTGACGACTGAGCCGATTTTCAACGATAGTTATGCGTTCTAGAGCGTAACGGTATGACATCCTCAGCTCGCGTGCCGCGGCGCTTATAGAGCCAAGTTTTTCAATTTCGGCAAGAAGCCGCATCGTGCCAAGGCCGAAAACGTATTCCTCATCTTCACCGACAAACCACAGCTTGAATCGCGGTCTGATTCTCATGTTAGTCTCATGCTCGTAAGGTATAATAGCGCACGTGCACACTTAACCGTAACGATGATATTCAAGACACATAACGATGATATTTAAAACACGAACGCCGTTTGACGTGGCTTTGGATAGGTTCCTCAAAGCCATCGTGCCTATCGACGACACCGAGGTGTCGCCCATTCGAGAGGCCAGAGGGAGGGTGCTTGCCCGCCAGATTATAGCGCCACGAGACGAACCTAACTATCGGCGGGCAGCTAT
>JGI20198J14950_1000064_pt1 | contig 13446 bp, 12 predicted proteins | sample NGESurshal092012_6_FD_14950 | JGI IMG/M metagenome (IMG submission 14950) | reverse complement strand
GGTTGCGCCGTTGGTCATCGACGGGATCGTCCGGGACGGCATGACGGCGGCCGCGGCGGCCGCCGCGTCCCATCCGGTCGACGAGGTGCTGGCGCAGATGGTGCTGGATGCCGCGGCCACCGGGCGGTCGGCCGGTGGCCGTCGCGGGGGTCGGCGGGTGTGATCGCCGCAGCGGCGGGACCGGTGACGGCGGAGGGGATCTCGCTCGAACGTGCGCACCTGGTCGGCATCGGCGGCGCCGGAATGAGCGGCATCGCCAGGATTCTCGCCGACCGGGGGCTGGCGGTCTCCGGCTCGGACTCCCGGGATTCGGCTGTGCTGACCGCGCTGGCTGCCGGCGGGGTGCTCACCGCCGTCGGTCACGACGCGGCGCACCTGGACCTGCTGCCCGGCGGGCCGACGGCGGTGGTGGTCTCCACCGCGGTGCGCCCGGACAACCCGGAGGTGCGCGCGGCTCGCGAGCGCGGCATCCCGGTGGTGCGGCGCGCTGATGCGTTGGCCGCGTTGATGTCCGGCCGCCGCGGGGTCTGCGTCGCCGGCACCCACGGTAAGACGTCGACCACGTCGATGCTGACCATGGCGCTGCAGCACGCCGGGCTCGACCCGTCGTTCGCGATCGGCGGCGAGCTCACCGGGTCCGGGCTGGGTGCGCACCACGGCAGCGGCGACATCTTCGTCGCAGAAGCGGACGAGTCCGACGGCTCGTTCCTGTCGTTCACCCCGCACGGCGCGGTGATCACCAACCTGGAGCCCGACCACCTTGATCATCACGGCACCGCCGAGGCGTACACCGCGGTGTTCGACCAGTTCGTCGACCGCATCGAGCCGGGCGGATTCCTGGTCATCTGCGCCGACGACCCCGGCACCGCCGCGCTGGCCGGCCGGGTGGCGCTGCGGAGAGTGATCACCTACGGCACGGACCCTGCCGCGACGGTGCGGGTCGTACCGGCCGACGTCGATGAAAGTGGGTTTCCCGGTGCGGAACCCGGCGCGGCCGACCAAGCCGGCCCGAGTGTCGCGATGGCGACCAGCGGTGTCCGGATGGTCGAGAACACCGCCACCGTGGTACTTCCCGGGCACCGATCGGTGGTGCTGCGGTTGTCCGTCCCCGGTGAACACATGATCCTCAACGCCGCGGCGGCGCTGGCCGCCGGTGTGGAGCTGGGTGTCGACCCCCAGGAATTGGCGGCCGGCCTCGCGTCCTTCACCGGGGTGCGCCGACGATTCGAACTCAAGGGCGTGGCCCGCGGAGTCACCGTGTATGACGACTACGCCCACCACCCGACCGAGGTCGCGGCGCAGATCCACGCCGCCAGAGGCATTCTCCCCTCGCGAGCGCTCACATCGCCGACAGCGCAGGCGGTGTCGGCGGTGGCCGGCGTGGAGTCGGCGACCGGTCCGGCGTCCGGGACGAGCCGGCTGGTGATCGTCTTCCAGCCGCATCTGTACTCCCGCACCGAGACGTTCGCCGCAGAGTTCGGCGCCGCCCTTGGCNGCGCGGATGTCGTTGTGGTGCTGGACGTTTACGGCGCGCGGGAGGATCCGCTGCCGGGGGTCACCGGTGAGCTGGTAGCTCGCGCGGTGCCCGAGGGCGCCGCGGCCGACGTGCGGTACCACCCGGAACGATCCTCCGCGGCGTCGTTCGTCGCCGGTCTGGTTCGAGGTGGTGACGTGGTGATCACCATGGGAGCCGGCGACGTCACCACGGTCGGACCGGAATTGTTGATCCTGCTGGAGGCACAATGAGCACCACGACAACGGACAACGATCCCCGGACGGCTCCCCCGACGGGAGCCGCGCCCGCGGGACGTGGATTCATCGCCCGGCGCCGGCGCCCCTTCTCCACGGGCCCGTCGGCGTCCGGCGAAACGTCGGGCAAACCCACCGATCGCTACTCGGGGCGGCGCCGGTGGCCGTGGATCCTGGCACTGGTGCTGGTCGTCCTGCTGTTGGCCGGTGCGGTGTACGGGGTGTTCTTCAGCCCGCTGTTGGGCGTGCGATCGGTGAGCATCTCCGGCGCGCCGGACTCGGTCAGCGTCAAAGTCCGTGCCGTCGTTGACGTTCCGGACGGCACACCGCTGGCCCGGGTGGACCTGGACAGCGTCGCGGAACGGGTCAATGCCGTTCCGGAGGTTGCCGAGGTCGAGGTCGCCCGCAACTGGCCGGATACCTTGGCCGTCACTGTGACTCCCCGGCTGCCGATCGCGGTGACCTCCGCCAACGGCCGCTCCTGGCTCATGGACAGCACCGGCGACCCCTATCTTGCGGTCGATGCTCCGCCGGCGGGGCTGGTGCCGGTGAAGCTCGCCACGCCGGGCGTCGGCGACCCCGCCACCGCTGCGGCGCTGACGGTGGTCACCTCCCTGACCCCGGACTTCCGCGCGCAGGTCGCCGACCTCGCGGCGCGCACGGCCTACGACATCAAGCTGACCCTGACCGACGGCCGTTCGGTGATCTGGGGTGAGGCGACGGATTCGGCGGAGAAGATGGAAATCCTGCCGGCCGTCCTCGCCCAACAGGGCACCGTCTACAACATCTCCGACCCCACCCTGGTCAGCGTGCGCTGACCCGCCATCCACGCCGCTGCCCCCCTTTCGGCGCTGCCCCCCTTTCGGCGCGGATCAACTTGCTCGGCGCGGATCATCGTCTCGGTTATGGGACGGGTGAGGCTGCTGAGCACGATTTCGTGCGCGCAAGTTCCCGGCGGCTTGTTCGTCAGCAGTTCCACGGCCCAGCAATGACTCGACCGGGGATTGTGGATAACTCCCGGGGCCGCCGAACGGATCGGCAAGGATGCTGGCGTGACGGGAAGGAGTCGGGAACCATGGTGCCCATGGCAGCGGAGGTGCAGAAGGCGGGGCGGTGGCACCCGGATCTCCTCGACGGTGAATGGACCGTCGAATTGTTGGAGACGCTGCCCGACGACGGACTCCGGTACGAACTCATCGACGGGACACTGCTGGTGAGCCCCGCGCCGTCGGCCTTGCATCAGATTGTGGCGGCCAACATGTTTCGCCTGCTTGACGGTGCCGCACCGGTTGATCGTGCGGTGCTGTTCGCGCCGGTGGCCTGGCAGCCCGATGGCCGAACGTCTGTCGAGCCGGACCTCCTCGTCATCGCCAAGGACCGAATCGCTCCCCACCGGATCACCGGCGCACCGGAAGTTGTTGTGGAGATTCTCTCTCCCAGTTCGGGCAGGTTCGACCGCACGGTCAAATTCTCCCGCTACGCGGAAGACGGCGCGGCCCACTACTGGATCGTTGATCCTGCGACCCCATCGGTCGAGATCTATGTTCTGAACGACGGTGAGTACGTGCTCGTTGCGGGCGGCGCGCAAGACGACACGGTCTCTGTCACAGCACCTTTCGCCTTTTCCGTGACGCCCAGCCAGCTGGTTCGGATCTAGCGATTCCGCCGACCGCGGGCCAGCGGGTCACCGAAAAGGCGCGGATCAACTTCCTCGTCGCGGATCATCGTGTCGGTTATGGGACGGGCGAGGCTGCTGAGCACGATTTCGTGCGCGCAAGTTGCCGGCGGCTTGTTCGGCAGCAGTTCCGCGGCCCAGCAGTGACTCGACCGAGGATTGTGATAACTCCCGGGGCCGCCGAACGGATCGGCAAGAATGCTGGCGTGACGGGAAGGAGTCGGGGAACCATGGTGCCCATGGCAGCGAAAGTACAAGAGGCGGGGCGGTGGCACCCGGATCTCCTCGACGGTGAGTGGACCGTCGAGTTGTTGGAGGCGCTGCCCGACGACGGGCTCCGGTACGAACTCATCGACGGGACACTGCTGGTGAGCCCGTTGCCGACTCCCCGACACCAGGCGGCGATCGGTGAGTTGTATCTGCTGCTGAGGGCCACCTGCCCGGAAGATCATTTCGTCTTTCTCTCGCCGCTCGATTGGCAGCCCGACGGACGCACGTCTCTGGAACCGGATTTGCTGGTGGTCCGTCGGGACAGGATCGGCGCGAAGAACATCACGCAGACCCCGACCCTGGTGATCGAGGTCATCTCGCCGAGTTCGAGGCGCATCGACCGCACCCTGAAGCTGTCCCGGTACGCTGGGGGCGGCATCTCGCATTACTGGGTGGTCGACCCGATGACGCCCTCTGTCGACATCTACGAGTTCCACCAGGGCGAGTACCGACTGGTGGCGAGTGCCGCCGNTGACGAAAGTGTCGTCGTCACAGCGCCTTTCCCCGTTACCGTGACACCGAACAATCTCGTACCGATCTGAACCCCGCGCGGGCACCCCGCTGGAAACAGCCCGCACACCAACAGCATTCGCCCGCGCTGAACTCGGAGGTTCGTCCTCCCGACTCCCTCGGGCCGATGTACCTCAGGCGGCCAGGAACAACGCCAGCACCGCGGTGTCCGCGTCGTCGTTGACGTTGATGCCGGCCCTGCTGATCATGCTGGTGATGTTGCCCCGGTGATCAGCCTCGACCCAGGCTGCACGATGGTCGAGTCCCAGATGGGGAAGCCCGGGCAACAGCACACAACCGGACGCGACCTCGTCGTACTCCGGGAGGGAGGGACGGATCTCGGTGGGCGGATGCAGCACGATGAGCCCGGGAGGTTGGTGGGCGGCGAATTGCCCGGGAATGACGGCGTTCTCCCCGACGATCGGCCCCTCTGCGATGACCAGGCCGACGGTTCCGGGAGCCGGTTCGTCCGGAAGCTCCTCGCGGACCCGGAACACGGTGCTGGTGTGCAGCATGCCGGGCACGCTGGCGACCCGGACGGCGAGCAGCAGGAAGCGGGCCCATTCTGTCGTGGACGCGGGCCACCGCCCGGACACCAGGAAGCCGCTGAGCAGACCGTCGGCGTGAAACGGTGAGACCTCGACGGACGATGCTGCCTCGGGATCGTTCATGGTCAACCTCCATCGCGGGCCGGCCGGATGGTTCATGGTGAATCACATTGGTGTTAGCACACAAGACCCAAAGAGTGCTAACGATTTTCGTTCGTATCGGTAGGGTCACGGGCAGGTTACGGCGTGTACCGTCCACGACGAACCGGGCTGCTCCGGGCTTGATCNACGGCGAAACAATTCGGCCGAGATGTGCTGCGCTTCACCCTTTCCAGTATTTCGGTTGCCGTCCGATCATTCTGCGATCGAAATTCCCAGTTCGATGCAGGAGAATCGAACCGCGAACAGCCAGTACTGTTCGGACGTCGATGGCCGGCACCCTCGGTGGTGAACGCACCAACGGAGTCCGGGCCGTCCGATGACGGGCGGCTGACCGCCCGACTGCTGTTCGCCGGCCAGGCCGTGCTACTCGGGATGCTGTCCGCACACCCGAGAAGGTCCCACCGACGCCTTGTCGCCGGGGTTACCCAGGCTGGGCACCTCCGGGAATACTCACCGGCGTCGGCCTAGCCGAGGCCTACTAGCCGGGGTCGGTGCGACCTCACTCGCCCGTGACCAACTGAAGGCGGCGATGACCCACGCCGCACGTTCGGCCCATCGTTCACCGACTTCCGCACCGCGGCGATTGTCGTANCGACAGACCACCGACAGACCACCGGGCCCGATGTGGCGGTATTGCGGCCCGGACACTCCGGACCCTCCCTGGACGCCGCGATCGGGCCTACCTTGGCGTCATGACGGCGCGGTCAGATCCCCAACAGAAGGGCGTTCCCGGCTGTGCCAGCACGGGCGAGCCGGTCACCCCGCCGTGCTGCGCGATTCAAGAGTGCGGATGAAAGGCGATCGGCCCGGGCTGGAGCTGGACCGGGCCGCCGCCGAGATCTACTCCGACGTGCGGCTCGCGCCGTTCCTGCGACGCCTGCTCGCCCGCAGCAGCGACCTCTTGGGGGCCGTCGCCGGGAGTATCTCGCTGGTCGACCCACCGAGCCAGCGGTACACGAAGGTGGCTGAACGCGGGGCGTCGTGCCGGTTGGGCCAGACCTTCGCGCTCGACGAGGGCGTGACCGGGCAGGTTGTCGCCCGCCGCCGACCGGTGGTGTTGAACACCTATCAGCAGATCTCGGCCGGCCACCTTCCGGCAGGCCACCTCGCTGGCAGCGGCGCCGTGGTGGCTGTCCCGATCTGGTGGCGTGGCGACGTCATCGGGGTGAACGTCAGTTTCGCCGGGCGCAGTCGGCGCTTCGCCGCCCGAGAGGTCGATGGCCTGGAAATGCTCACCCAGCTCGCGGCTCCCGGCATCGTCCAAGCGGGCGCGAGCGACCCCTCACTGGCCACCATGATCAGGGAATACCAACGATGTGAAGACGTCGCAGACGGAGTCGATGGAGCCGATGGAGTTCGCGGAATGCGGACGGTGGTCACCGAGGTGGGCCGCGCCCGCCCGGTGGCACCGTCGGTGGCGGGGGTGGCATTGGACTTGGTCACTTTGGCCGGGCAAGCCGCCGCCCTGCGAGAACCGACCGCCCGGTTGCATGTTGCCGTCGTGCACGGCGCGGATCGTCTGCGGTTGCTCCTGTATGACGCAGCCGATTCACCAGTCGACAGTGCGACCCATTTGCCGTCCCGGCGGCAGGCCGCGGGTGAGCGGGGCTGGCAGGAACTCGTCGACGGCGCAGGCGGCGGCGTGAGCGTCGAGCACGTCGCGGGCTGGGGAACGCTGGTGCGCGCGGACCTGCCCTACGAACAGGCACCGCAACGAGAGGGGTCGACTCGCGGCGAGACGGCACGGCAGGCAAACCCAGCCGCGTCGCCGTTCACCCCCCGGGAACAGCAGGTTGCCGGCCTGCTGGCGGACGGCCTGAGCGATCGCTCGGTCGCCAAGGCGCTGGAGATCTCGCCGAAGACGGTGGAGAAACACGTCGGTGCCCTGCTGCGCAAAACCGGCACCAACAGCCGGACGGCCGCCGTGATGCGCGCCCTCGAGCGCGGCTGGTTGCCGTCCTGACAGCGGCCCGTGGGGGATTTCCCCCATTCATTCCCCGGTCGAAGTGTATTTGACTGATCTTGCGTGGTCCGGCGGTCCCTCGCCGGACGTACACCCGGGAGGTCACGTGCCGATCGTCTCGCTGACGGAAACGCTGGACCGAGCATTCGCGGAGCGCTACGGGGTTCCCGCGATCAACATCATCAATGACCTGACGATCGACGCGGTGCTTGCCGCCGCCGTCGAGGAGTCCTCTCCCGTCATCCTGCAGACGTCGGTCAAGACGGTGGTGATGTACGGCCGCGATCAGCTCTACGGGATCTTTGCGGCGCTGACCCGCGACTGCCCCGTGCCGGTCACCTTGCACCTGGACCACTGCCCGCAGCGCTCGGTCATCACCGACTGCCTGGACGGCGGTTGGAACTCGGTGCTGTTCGACGCGCACGAGCTCGATGTTGCCGAGAACCTTCTCCAGACAACAGAAGTCGTCAAGGAAGCGGCCGCGCACGGCGCGCACGTGGAGGGCGAGATCGAGGGTATCCAGGGCGTCGAGGACGGCGTCGGTTCGGACCGCGCCTCGGTGCAGCAGAGCCTGGACGTCGCGGTGGATTTCATCAAGCGCACCGGGGTGCACTGCTTCGCTCCGGCCATCGGCAACGCGCACGGGCAGTACAAGGCCGCGCCCGTCCTGGACCACCAACGGGTCACCGACCTGGTGCAGGCGACCGGAATCCCGATGGCGCTGCACGGCGGAACCGGGATGAGCGCCGAACAATTCACCGACCTGATCGCCAGGGGCTGCGCGAAGGTCAACATCTCCACGGCGCTGAAGGAGTGCTACATGAAATCCGGCCTGGAATTCCTCCGCGGCGCGGAGGAGAAAGACAAATGGGATCCGCCGTCGTTGTTCAAGGTCCAGACCGCGGCCGTGAAAGAAATGGCGCGCGAGCACATGCGCACCTTCGGCAGTTCCGGGCGTGCCTGGTGACGGCCCTGATCTTCGATTGCGACGGCGTCCTTGCGGACACCGAAAGGTACGGGCACCTACCGGCGTTCAACGCGACGTTCGACGAATACGGCCTGCCCGCCCACTGGGACGAGGCCGAGTACGGGCGCCGACTGAAGATCGGCGGCGGCAAGGAACGGATGGCCAGCCTCTTCACCGACCCGGGTTTCGTCGAGGCGGCCGCGATCCCCGACGATGCGAAGGCACGCGCCGCCCTGTTGGACACCTGGCACAAGAGCAAGACAGCCCATTTCCGCAATCTCGTCGGCGACGGAAAGCTCCCGGCACGGCCCGGAATCGCGCGGATCATCCCGGCCGCACTGGACGCCGGATGGACGGTCGCGGTTGCCTCCACCTCGGCCGAAGAATCGGTGCGCGCCGTGCTGGAGCACGCAGTCGGGCCCGAAACCGCTGGAAGAATCAGCGTTTTCACCGGGGATATCGTCCCCGCGAAGAAGCCCGACCCGGCGATCTACCTGTTGACCATGGACCGGCTCGGTCTCGACGCGACCGACACCCTCGTCGTCGAGGATTCCCGTAACGGACTGCTGGCCGCCGACCGGGCCGGCTTGGCATGCCTGGTCACGGTCAGCGGCTACACCCGCGAGGAGGCCTTCGACGAGGCCGTCCTCGTGGTGTCCGAACTCGGCGATCCCGGCCGGCCGGCCATCGAGGTGATCGCCAACCGTGGGCCCGCCCGGCCGGGTGACTACCTCACTCTCGACGACCTCGGGGTGTGCGCCGGCGTCCGGACCCCGAACGCCACACCGGCCGGGCAATCATGGAGCGAACCAGCACAGGGAGGTACCCGGTGACGGACACTCAACAGCGGGTGGACCTCGTTGTGCGGACGATTGCGCAAACGGCGATCGACAACGAAACCTATTTCGGTGACCTCGATTCCGTCGTGGGCGACGGGGATTTCGGGTATTCCTTGGCGCGCGGATTCGAGAAGGTGATCGAGGGCTGGGACGACATCGACCGCACGAATCCCGGGACCTTCCTCAAGAAGGTGGGGATGATCGTCAGTTCGCGGATCGGCGGCACCTCGGGGCCCATCTGGGGCACCGCGTTCATGAAGGCGGGCATCACCGCGGGCACGGCCGACCAACTCACCGGTGACGACGTCGTCGCCATGCTGCGCGCAGCGACCGACGGCATCAAGATGCGCGGCCAATCCGACGTCGGCGACAAGACGCTGCTGGACGCGCTGGTCCCGATGACCGAGCGCATCGACGCCGAATTGACGGCAGGCACCGACCCGGCAGGGCTGCTGGCAGCCGCGGCCGCCACCGCCAGACAGGCCGCCGAGGCCACCAGCGAGATGATCGCGAAACGCGGGCGGGCGTCGTACACGGGGGAGCGGAGCAGGGGTTCGGTGGACGCCGGGGCGATGGCGGTCGCCGTACTCGTGGAACACATCAACCAGGCGTGGCCGACCGAGGGAGAGTCATGAAGAAGTTCGTCAACGACCCGAAGCAGTTCGTCCCCGAAATGCTGGAGGGCATCGCGCTGGCCAACCCCGGCACGCTGACCTACGTCCCCGAGTACAACCTGATCATGCGGGCGGACGCGCCCCGCGCCGACAAGGTGTCGATCGTCCAGGGCTCCGGGTCCGGGCACGAGCCCGCCCATGTGATGGTGGTCGGCAAGGGCATGCTGGACGCCGCCTGTCCCGGTGACGTGTTCGCGGCGCCGCCGATGGATTATGTCTACGAGACGACGAAGCGGCTCGCCTCGGACAAGGGCGTGCTGCTGCTGGTGAACAACTACACCGGCGATCGGATGGCCTTCGACATGGGCAAGGAAATGGCCGAATCCGAGGGCATCAAGGTCGAGATCCTCAGCATCAACGACGATGTCGCCGTCAAGGATTCCACGTACACCATCGGCCGGCGCGGCGTGGCAGGGAACTTCTTCGTCATCAAGGCCGTCGGCGCGGCGTCCGAGAACGGTGCCGATCTGGACGAATGCATCCGCATCGGTCGCAAGGTGAACGACGTGACTCGCACCATGGGGGTGGCGCTGACGGCGTGCACCCCGCCGGCCAAGGGCTCCCCGCTGTTCGAACTCGGTGGCGACGAAATCGAAATGGGGGTCGGCATTCACGGCGAGCCGGGCCGCGAGCGGAAGAAGCTGGTCGAGGCAGATGCCATCGTCGACGAGGTGCTCGACGCCGTGGTGAGTGACCTGCCGTACAGCTCGGGCGACAACGTGGCGCTGATGATCAACGGGCTCGGCGGCACCCCGATCAGCGAGCTGTACATCCTGTACCGCCGTGCGCACCAGCGGCTCGCCGACCAGGGCATCACCGTCAAGCGCAGCTACGTCGGCGAGTACTGCACGTCCCTGGACATGGCCGGCGCCTCGATCACCCTGGTCAAGCTCGACGACGAGATCGAAGCACTGCTCGCCGAACCGGCCGAAGTCGCCATCCGGGTCTTCTGAATCATGACCCGACCCGGGTTGCGAACCTGTCCGCCGCGACGATCGCGGCCCAGGGCAACTGGCCCTGCTGGCCGGATTGCGGGAATGCCTTCTCGATCCTGACAGTCACCCGCTGAGCGCCGCGGTTCGGTCAGCCGGCCGTGGTGAAGGTGACTACGACGGCACGGTTGGCCGGATCCGACGCCGGTTCGACCAGCGGCTCGGTCTCTCCGTACCCGACCACCTGGGCGACGTTCTCGGCCGGCACCCCGAGCTCGCGCAGCAGCGCGGCGACCTCGGTGGCGCGCTGGGTCGACAGGTCCGTCGCTGACGCCTCGTCGCCACCGGCGACCGCTGCGGTGTGGCCCTCGACGGTGATCCTGGTCGTCGGGTCGAGGGTGCCCACGCACTCGCCCAGCGCCGTCAGGGTCGCGTTCTTGTCGATCAGGTTCGGGGTGTCGGGCACGAAGAGCGCGGGCGACGGCAGGGTGCAGGTCCGGGTCGGTCCCTGCTGCTCGGAATCGATCTTGGCGTTCGGATCCGGGATCGGCACCGGTGCGATGGTTCCGGTGCCGGGCGTCGTGCCGGTGCCGTCGAAGAAGGTGACGTTGCCGGCGCCGGCGGCGGTGGCGATGCCCTCCCAGACCGCGTGCTGGTAGCCGACCTGCAGGTCCGAGAGCTTCTGCTGCTGGCCGGCGACCGGCGTCACCACGAAGGTCACGTCGCGGCCCTTGAGGTCCGGCAGCGCACCGGCGGCGGTGGTCGCCGCGACGACGGTCGGCGGCGACTCTTCGAAGGCCAGCTGGTTGAAGTCAAGGGCCCCGGTGGTCTCCAGCAGCGGTGAGAAGACCCATACCGGAGAACCCGCCGGGGACTTGATCGCGGCAAGCCCGGCCAACGCGGACCGGGCGCCGGGAGCCTGGGATTGCAGTGCGTTCATCTTCTCGGTCAGCCCGGTGATCGCCGCGCCGGCATCCCCGGCCAACCCGACGGGTTCGGTGTCAATGGTCGTGCCGTCCCCCGAGACCGACACCCATTCCACTCCCGATCCGGAGCCACCGAGACCGGTCAGGCTCGCGGTGATCGGCGCCGGGAGCACGATATCGGTCTCGTTGGAAGAGCCGGCGGTGCTTACCACGCTGCCCGCCACCGTCACCGGCGCGCTCGATGTTGTGGTCTCTGCGGGCGTGCTGCTGCCGGAGCAGGCCGCCAGTGCTATCAGCGCCGTCAGTGAGACGGCGATCACGGCAGCTCTTCGGGGCACGGTCGGCTGGGTTGATGATCTCCGGCGCATGCATCAGGTTAGAACAGACCGGTTTTCCGAACTTCACGCTCGGCGTCGGGTGGCTGACGAAACGTGGCAGGTGTTCCGCGCCGGTATTCTCGCCTGCGGCCGATCGTGTCCCGCAGCGCCGATCAGGATCCTCGCCCTCGAGCGGCCGAGTCACACCGGGCACGCGACTGGGTCGACGAGCCTGCCCGAAAGGACCTTGTCCGGGGTCCGCGGCCGCGGTTCAGTGAAATCATGCAGCGCGAGGTGCTGCCCGTCCGAACCGCCGCCGCACGCCGAGCAGAGGGCGTCCGGACGGGCCGGTCGGTCGGTCGAGCCCGCGTACCGGCAGTGCTGCGTCTGCAGCGGGACGCCGGAAATCGGGCGGTCAGCCGGTTGCTCACCGGGCAGTCGGTGGTTCAGCGGGTGGTCGAGTTGTACGTCCATGGGGGTGGGCGGGTCACCGACGTCAACGGTCCCGGTACCAACGAACGCAAACCGGTGCTGTTCGTCCAGAAACGGCTGATCGCGGTGGGAGCATTGTCCGAGGAGGAAGCAGCGGCCGATCGGGCGAAAATGGATGCGCAGACCGGCCGGATCATGGCGGGCGACATCCCGAACACCATCGCCGCGATCACCAAGTGTGCGGCGCCGACCCTGTCCGAGCCGCCGCCAGGAAGGCGCTCAAGGCCGATCTGGTGGCCGGTGTCGGCACCGGCGAGACCAATGATGCGGCCGACGTGGAATTGGTGCTGAATCTGCTGCACGAGGAATCGCACGTCTCCAACGCGGACTACGACGCCGGCATCGTCGTCCTGGAAGGCATCGGTCGAACGGTCGATCCGGCCGCGCTCCCCGGGTTCCTTCCCGGCCTGACCAAGTTGAAGAAGTCCTACGCCTCCGGCTATCCCTTTCGTGGCAGCACCAAGCGGCGCAAGGGTCTGCTGGTCACCGAGGGGACCGCTGCCTATCAGAAGGCGGTCGACTACCACCTCGCCGGCCGAGCGCAGATGCAGACATGGCTGGACCAGGCCATCGGGCAGACGAAGGACCTGGTGCTCCGCAATTCCGCGCAGTGGTTCCGGTCGGGTCGGGCCAAGATCTTCTGCCAGACCAAGACTCACGACTCGGCCGCACGGGTCAAGGCCGAACACCAGCCACGGCGCTTCTACGCGATCTTCGGTTATCCGCAGGGTTCGCTGTCCGAGGCGCCGGTGCCGTACCTGCGCAAGCTGAAGGGCGAGACCACCTTTGACAACACCAATGTCGCGATCGAGGCGCCGTCCGGCGGGTTCCAGTCGACCGGCGAGATCGGCATCGTGGACCCGGTGTCGATGGGACGCAAGTACTTCATGAGCTCCATCAAGCACGAGGCACAGCACGGTGCCGACCACACCCCGGAGACCGACGAGGGGCACTTCAAGTCGGAGGTCAACGCGCGCTGGACCGAGGGCAAGTTCGACTACCTGTCGCCCCGGCGGCGCATCAATCGGATGGGGAACACCTGGACGCAACGGCAATTCGCCATCTTTCAGGACCTGTGGTCGTACCCGGACCTGTACCCGTACATGCGGAAGAATTGGAACGACACGGACCGCGCCCAACGTGCAGCTTGGCGGACGATGGTCGTCAACTACCGGACACCGGAGAGTTTCAACCCGATCAATTCGGTGCGCATCGAGACGCTCAGTGAAAAGATCAATGCCTGCACCACGGCCGACTGCCTCGCCGACGACAAGTTCCTGGACGGCACCGGGCCGGCCAACGCCAAGGCAGGGGCGGTGCGCGCGGCGATCGCCTCCCTGGACGAACTCGACCGAAAGACGTTGGTGCACAACATCGAGCTCAACCGATTGGCGCTGACGAACTTGGCCGGAAAGCTTCGCG
>JGI20198J14950_1000055_pt1 | contig 13998 bp, 19 predicted proteins | sample NGESurshal092012_6_FD_14950 | JGI IMG/M metagenome (IMG submission 14950) | reverse complement strand
ATATCCGCAGATCAGACCACCCAGGCCGACCCCGCCCACACTTACAAGATCAACTTATCCAGGAAGGTCCCGCTAGGTAATACAACCGACCCACCCGAAAACCACGTCCCACCAGCACAAACACCAAAGATGATCTTCATAGCCGGGAAACTCAGGCTAGCCCTGCAGGTGTCAGCCGCACGATCCGCTGGGCGCAGCCCTCACCCGCCCGGGGGGCGAGCACACCGCGGTGGCTCGACCGACCCGCAGGCAACGCGCCCCGGCGCGGGAAAGGGGTCTTGACGTCGACGGAGCCGCCGCCGCGATCACATCGGCGCACGGCGACGGAGCAGAGGGCACGTGAACTGGTACCTGCGCCCCTTCCACCACCGAGCCCGCCCGACCGCACTGAGCAGGACATCGAACCGATGCTCTCAGACGTGCCCAAGCCCCCGCGGACGCGCGGAATCGAAAACGAATCGCCGACTGCGCCGCCGGGATCCAACTCACCGACAGAAACCGAGACAGAACCAACGGTCCCGCATGCCGATCCCCTGCGGAACGATGACGATCAAGACAGTGACCAGGTGAGATCGAGCCTCTGGCGTCCTGTATGCGTTGCTCAAGCCGCGCAGGCGATATCGCAGGCCAAACAAGACCTTCTACTGTGACCGAATGACCGCACCGGACCCGATCCGCCCGATCTGCCCGATCTGCCAAACGCCACTGGCACGTGAGCGGCAGACCCAGACCGTGCAGCCAGACAACTCAGACGCCGTCACCGAGAAGGAATTCGACGTGTGGGTGTGCCCGAAGGATCGGAGCCACGAGCCCGAGCTGCATATCACCGACGTGTGACCCACGTCGCACGCCGTAACACCGGCGGCGGTCATCTCGGATTGGCGCGCAGCGTCACCGAACGGCAAAGCGGAGGCGAACCGCCGCTGCGGGTTCTCGCAGGAGTGCGCACGGGTTTGACATTCCTCAGCTGGGGTGGCCAACTGGGATACCCGCGTCGCCGCAGCGGAAGGTCGCCATGCGTGCCGGGAAATTTTGGGGAGCTTTGGACAAGCGTTGAGGGACACCACCAGGCTGGCCTGCGCCAGGCGGCGTGGTGTGCGCGGCTTGCGGGGCCGGTTCGGCGGGTGCGGTGGCGGGTGGGGAGCGGGTTCAGCAACCGGGGACGGCCGGGCATTGCTTCCAGTAATGGACGCCTGCCATCGCGTCATGTTCGGCGACGGTCATCGCCCGGCGAGCTCGGTACGATAACCCGATTGCTGTCACCGGTCCCTTCGGGGTCCGTGACGCCCGTCGAACTCGGAGCAATCAACCGGAGCTGTCGGGCATACCGTCGGGCGAAAGGAGCTGTGATCATGACTTCGAGCGTGCCGTCCGGTGACGAATCGCGGGTTGATGCCACATCCGACTCGGCTGTTGATCCGGAATCGTCGGCAGCCAGGGATCTGGAACCCGACACCACCGCAGACTCGGCTCCGGGTGCTGCCTACGAACCCCTGCTTGCGGGCCCAGCCCTGGAGAACGAGGAGATGCGCCGGGCAACAGTCGATTTGGAGTCGAGCATGCACAAGTCGGCGGAGTCAAAGGCGATTCTCGAGGAGTTGACCGAGACGACCGACCCCACCGCGCAGGATGCCTGACCCCGGCGTTGGCCGCTTCTCCCACGCCCGGGACCGGCGAGAGCGAACGACCGCGCACGGCGGGACAAGAGGGCCGGTGATCGAAGGGCGGGACGTGAGGTCGTCCTGTTGGTGCTGTGGGTCGCGGCGCCGCATGCTTTGTTCGATGGGTTCGGTGACCGACCCGAGCTGTGCACGGTCACCGGTAACGCGGGCGGTCTTCGCGTTGGTGACGACGAACTTGCGCAGCCGGGGACGCCGGGGTTGGTGCCCGGCCGGGACCCGCCCACGGTTGTTCCTCGGAGGGTGCCGGGTAGTCGCCGCCGACCGGGGACGAGCCCGCGCTGTGCGCGGCAACGACCGCCGCGGTGTCGGCCCGTTGCGAACCTGTTCGAGATCGGCAGTGCGGGTGTCCAGTACCTGGACTCCAACGAGAACGCGGAGTGCCCGCTCCTCATCTCATCAGTCGTTCCGCGTCCCGCTTGAAAATCGAAGCCGGTCTTGGTCGTTGAGGAATGGTTCCGATGGCGCTGGCGCAAGTACTGCAAGGCCTGGACGGTAACCGGAAACGGCTTGGCCCACACGCGCCGACGGGCCAACAGGGTGACGGGCGTTCCCCGGTGCCGAGCCGGGTCGCCGGTGCAGGTGTCGAACCGCGGCCGTACCGCATCGAATCTGAACCGGTGGGGTGAAAGTCGAAATCTGCGTGGTGATTCGGTGTCGAATCGTTCCCGGGTGGGCACTGCGGAGTCAGAATAGCGACAGTTCCAGACGAGGGGAGAACGCGATGGGTGTGGGAGACAAGATCCAGAACGCCGGCGAGGAAGCTGCCGGCAGGGTCAAAGAAACCGCTGGTCGGGCGACCGACAACCAGAGCCTGGAAGCGGAGGGCAGAGCCGATCAGGCTTCAGCGAACGTCAAGCAGGCCGGCGAGAAGGCCAAGGACGCCGTCAAGGACGCCTTGGACTGACCACCAACCGAACACTGACGACTCCATTGTCGCGGTCGCGACGAGTAACGGTCAGTAGCCCGGGCTTGCCGGCTGATGCCGATTCAGCCGGTGCGTTGATCGCGAGACGCTTACCCCGTGCGGTCGGCGTCTCTGCCCGATGCTCGACAACGTTAGGAGAGCGATCGTGACGCTGGCAACGGTTTTATGGATCGTGGCGGTCATCCTGGTGATCGCCGGTATCTTCGCGATCATCCGGAAGCAGCTGGTCTGGGGTGTCGTGCTGATCGTGGTGGGGCTGCTTGTCGGCCCCGGCGGGGTCAGCGTCTTCACCTGACGATGGCCGGTGCCGTCCCCGGTGGATGGACCCCCGATCGGGGTATTCGGAAGGAGCTTCACCTGAGGGCGCTGACGGGCTGAGCACGAACCCGTCCGTCATGTCCTCGGCGATCTCCTCGGCAAGGTGCCGCCAGCGACGGGCGGCCGACCGTAGAGCGGATTTGCCGCCTCCCGTTCCCGGGTGACGGGTCCAGGTCGCAGCCGGGTGCAGCCGGTGCACGATGTCCTTCAGTGCGCCCTGGCTTGGTTCGGCGCGGAGATCGGCCGGTGCGGTGAGCAGCAAGGCGTGCAGCAGGTTCGCCGCCTGGGTGCGGGATTTCAGCGCTGCTGACGGGTGGCCCGGAGCTGCCGCAGCGCCTCGGTGACACCGGTTCGGCCGAGACTCCTCGTGGACCGTCTCGCTCGCGGCCCGCCGGAATCGGGTGAGCCAGGCGCTGTAGCTGCCGGTGCCCTCGATGCCCCCCACCCGATCGGGGTCCAGTTGCTGAGCCCAGTGCAGGAGATCCCTCGACCCGGATTCACCGGTGGGAACACGTCGCTCGTCGATGCGACGCCCGAGATTGTCGAGCGCGAACGCGACGTTCACGTCCTTGTGGGTGTCGACGCCGAGGCCGTGCCGACGGCCTGGACGACGGTGCTGGTGCCTGTCATCGTGGTACTGCCCACCTCCGGTTGAGGAATCGGGTGGCGGCTGCTCGGACGGGTCGACAACACAGCGATGGGGGCCTGTTCGCCCAGGCTTCTATCAGGTCGGGCCCGTTCCGGTCAGCTCGCTCAGTGCAGCGCTGGGCACGGGCCGACAGATCCGTTGCAGGACAGTCAACTTCGACGCCCGTGTAACTGTGGGTCAGGCCAGGAACAGCGCCTGTCGTCACCCGTGATCGGGAAACCACTACCCGGTGGACGGCCGGTGACCACGAACCCGTCCTGGGCGGGAATGATGACGGGGTCGTCAGCGTGCACCGGGAACGGGAACACCAAATACGACGCGGCAGCGGACTTCGTGCTGCCTGACCTGGTGGGTGCCGGTGGCCGGGTGGAGCGGCCGACGGCCGGACGACTTGGTCCACGGCGCGACATCTGATGGGTTTGGGGATCAGCGGATCACCCCGGATCGAAACTGGGGCAACTCGACGAGGGCACTTACCGCCCCGTTCACCACAAATTGGTCCTGGTCCTGGGTTGACCAACCCCACCCAGGACCGCTCTGTCGGCTTGGGACGTCAATGTTCGTTGATGACCGCTTCCCGAACGGTGAAGGTTTGCGGCCAGGAACTCAGGGTCGAGGTGCGACCGGGGAGCGGCACCGGTACGCCGCTGTTGATGTGCTGCGGCATTGGGATCAGTTACGAGGTTTTCGATCTGGTGGTCGATGCCCTCGATCCGAGCATTGCGATCGTCCGGGTCGACGTTCCGGGTGTCGGTTGTTCTCCGGTCCGGGTCTGGCCCTACGGTTTCTGGAGCTGGCGGTGTTGCTGGATGAGCTGGGTTACCAGCGGGTCGACGACGTCCTGGGCTTCTGCTGGGGGTGCGCTGGCCCAGCAGTTCGCCGTTCAGTACCCCGGCCGGTGCCGCCGGTTGGTGTTGATCTGCACCAGCCCTGGGTTGCCGTCGATCCCGGGTCGGCCGCAGGTGTTGGTGAAAATGCTGACTCCGAAACGTGAACTCGCCAGACAGGAGGGCCGACTCTTTGTCGGTGGCGTTTCCGGGGGGCGGACCACGCCGCGGGCCTGCTGTACGCGGGGGACATCGGCAGTCACGGTGACGAGGTTCGGCGGTGGTTCCGGGACAGCCAGGTCGGGGGTTCTGGCCTGTGTTACCTGTATCAACTTGCGGCGGCTGCGGGGTGGAGCAGCATGCCGTTCCTGGGGCCTATTCGGCAACCTGTCCTTGTCATGGGGTGGCGATGCCGATCCGATCGTTCCGGTCGCGAATGCACGGATCCTGGCTGGCCTCATTCCGAACGCGACCCTGCATGTCTTCAACGGTGGTCATGTCGAACCGCTGGCCGCAGCACGGGATTTCGTGCCAGTGATCACCCGATTCGTGTTGCGGGAGCAGCCGTCTCCTTCGTGCGACTGGCAGTGCGGACATCGAGTAGGGCACGTCCGATAGCGAGGACGCCGCCGGCCCCATGGACGTCAGAGCGGCGGTCCTGCCCGCACCGAAGGACCCCGAAATCAGCAGGGGGGACACACGCTCGCCATTGTCGCGATTGTCGGCATTGTGCCGGTGATCCGAACAGACGCTGCCATGCACGGAGAGCAGGGCGACCTCATGCGGTACGACTGGGGCTGCTGCGGCACGTGTGGTGCGGCGTGAGGTTCCGGGTCGTTGAACCTTCGGGTTTCCTGTTCAGCAGGGCAAGCAGGGTGCAGGCTTGGGGGCGGGGCACGATGTGCTGTCCAGCGGAGAGGGAGTTCCGGGATGGTTGACGAGTTGCCTGCCCGTGGCGATGCGGTGGAGCAGATGGCGCGGACTCAGTCGGAGTCCGAGGATGATGACCTAGCGTGGAGTTTGTCGGCGCTGTCCCGGTTGTCGGCGGCGCGGTTGGGCATGGAAGATCTGTTGACGGAGGTGGCGACGTTCGCGGTGCAGGCCATCCCGGGCGCGGACGGGGCGGGTTTGACGCTGATCGAGGCGGGCCGGGCGGACACCATCGTGAAGAGTGCACCGTTCGTTCGGGAGATCGACGACATCCAGTACGGGCTCGGTGAGGGGCCGTGCATCAGCGCCGCCGCCGTGGGGAAGCCGATGCGTTCCGGGTCGCTGGGCGGTGACGCGCGGTGGCCGCGGTTCGGACCGCGGGCGGGCCGGTTGGGGGTGCACAGCGTGCTGTCGTTACCGCTGATCAGCGCTGATCAGGTGGTCGGTGCGATGAACGTGTACGCGCACGGCAAGGACGCGTTCGATGAACGGTCCGAGCACGTGGGTCAGCTGTACGCGGTCCCCGCGGCGATCGCGGTGCAAAACGCGCAGGTCCTCGCGCAAACCCAACGGCTGGCCGCGAAGTTCCAGTCGGCGATGACCAACCACGCGATGATCGATCGGGCCGTCGGCATCCTGATGAGCCGCAGCGGGATCACCCATGACGACGCCGAGGCCAGGATTCGTCTGCTGAGCCAGCAGGAGAACACCAAAATGGCTGCTGTTGCCGAGGGTATCGTCGCGGAGGCCGTCCGCCGGGCCCGCGCCCGCCGCACCAAGGGAACCTGACTTTTCGAACGCTTTTCGGGTCCCGATCCCGCAGCTGCGCGTAGCGTTGGGGGTGCGGCCACGAGTGAGCCGGGTCCCCGACCCGAACCTGGCGTGACGCATCGAGTTCCGCGGATTCGCGCTGCTCGGCACCGGTAGCACCAATCAGTGCTCGGGACACCCGGCCCGGAGCCATCCCCTGATGCCCACCGATGCGTTGACCGCACAGCTCAGCGTTCTCACCGCGGCGTTGGACGATCCAGGCACTGACCTGGAAACCATCCTCGAGGTGCTGGTCGACGACCTGTCCGCGGCGGTCTCGTCCTTCCTTGGGCTGAGGATGACGCTGCAGCTGGACGGGTGCCCCCTCACGCTCACCACAATGGACGCGGACCTGGCACTCACGGCAGGTGCCTCCCTCACCCTGCCGGTGGGCCGATCGACCGACGGGGCCCCGGGCGGCACGGTGGTGTTCTACGCCCGTCACCCGGGCGCGTTCGTCGACCTCGCCGCTGATCTCCACCGGGTTCACGACCTGGACTGCGATGTCTACCTGGACGGTCATCTACCGAGCGCGGGCGATCAACCCTGCCGGTCTGGGATCACCGGACTCGCGGAGCTGAGCGTCGTCAACCAGGCGATCGGTGTGCTGATCACCCGCGGATACACCCCGGCCGGGGCCATTGCCGAGCTCGGCAGCCGCGCCGCCGGCACCCCGCGCGGCGTGCCGGAAGTGGCCGAGCATGTGCTGGCCTCTACCAACGCCCCGCCGCCCGACCGGTCTCTTGCCACCGCATCCAGATCGGTGGCGGATCGATGAAATCTCGTCGACCCCGCGGCGTGGTGCAGGCGTTGGCGGACCTGGCGCTCCCGTCGCCTGCTGCTCCCGTGTCGGTGGGACACCGACGATCCGTACTTCCGGGCAACAGTGGAGTGAAGTGGAGGTCCCTGTGATGGGAACCAAGGTTGGTAACAAGGTAGGAAAGGCCGGGGACAGCGCGGTGTTGGAGGGCCTGGCCAGGGTCGGGTTGATCGCGTACGGGGTGGTGCACCTGCTGATCGGCTGGTTGGCGCTGCAGATCGCGTGGGGCGGCACCTCCGGTGGGAGCGCCGACAGTTCCGGGGCGCTGTCAACGGTGGCGGATCAGCCCTTCGGCAAGATCCTGCTGTGGCTGGTCGCGGTGGGCATGCTCGCGCTCGCACTGTGGCAGGCCAGTGAAGCCATCTGGGGCTACGACAATCGGTCGGGCGGGAAGCGGGTCCGCAAGCAGGTCAGCAGCGCCGCGAAGGCGGCGCTCTACGCCGCGCTGGGGGTCAGCGCCGCCCTGGTCGCGATCGGCTCGGGATCGTCGAGTTCGCAGTCCCAGCAGGAGGCCACCTCGGGGGTGCTGGCCTGGCCCGGTGGGCAGGTCATCGTGGTGGTCGCAGCGCTGGTCATCATCGGGGTGGGGGTGGCCGGTGTCGTCAAGGGCGTGAAGAAGTCCTTCGCCGAGGAGATCGACACCTCGGCGATGTCCCCGGCCGCACAGTCGGTGGTGGCCCGGTTGGGTCAGGTCGGGTACGTGGCCCGGGGGCTCGCGCTGGGCGTGGTCGGTGGCCTGCTCGGCTATGCGGCCCTGACGTTCGACGCGCAGCAGGCGAAGGGCCTGGACGGCGCGATGCGGACGATCCTGGAGCAGCCGTTCGGACAGTCCCTGCTCACCGCGGTGGCGTTGGGATTCGTGGCCTTTGGCCTGTTCGCTTTCCTCCAGGCCCGGTACCGCCGGATGTGACGCAGCTTCGCCGACGGATGCGGAACAGACAGCCACCCCGGCGTTGCTGGGTACTGCGCACGAACGGGAGGTTGGAGCCATTCGGGCAAGGTTCGAGACCTCATTGCCAGGGCGATGGTTTCCCCGCGCGGCGCTCCCGATCGATGTGCACGTCCAAAGGGACCGCTCCCCGCAGACGTCCCCCTGCGGGGAGGGAGACCCGTGATTGTGTGAGGCAACGACAGCGACGCCGGTGCCGGCAGCGGAGGCTGCCGGCACCGGCGTCGTGGTGCGGTGACGATCTACTTGGTGTCGATCAAACGTTCGTTGTGCTCGTCGTTGTGCAGGTCGATGTGACCGTTGGTGGCTTGCCGGGGCCGGCGGGCCTGCGTCTTCTCGGCCTGCTCGACCTTGTCGGCCTGCTCGCGGGTGGCTGACTCGACCTTGTCGGCCTGCTCGGTGGTCAGCTCGCGGACCTTCTCGGTCTGCTCCCGGACGACACCCGAGAATGAGTTGACGGCGTCGGCCCAGTTGGTCGCGAGTTCGCGGTTGACGTCCACNGNCTTCTGCACGAACTCGAAGTACCGCTCGACACCCTGGGCGAAGTCGACAGTCGGTAGCTGCTGGCCGAACACCTGGTCAACCTTCTCGGTGACCTCGTGTCCGCCCTGCTTCACCTTCTCAGCGGTCTTCTCGGTGGCGTTCCGCGTCAGCCTGGCGGCCGTTTGTCGATCCTGTGGTGGTCATGGCCCTCCTTCAATTTCGGTGTGGCTGTGGTTGGCCGTATCCCGCGGATCGCTGGATACGGAAGTCATCTGACGGTTCAACGTGGTCGCTGGGGCCCCGGCTCGGGTCAGCGTCGGGCGCCTTGGTGCTGGATGCTGCGGCGGCTGTAGATGCCGACGACCACGGCGACACCGATGACGGCGACGACGAGCTGGACCAGCAGTTCGAGCCAGTCGATGCCACTGGTGACGGTGGGGATCCCGACCGCGCGGGCGATGGCCGTTCCGATGAACGCGGCGACGATACCGACGACGATCGTCAGCCAGATCGGGATGTTCTGCTTGCCCGGCAGGATGAGCCGGGCCAGGGCGCCGATGATGGCGCCGATGATGATCGCGGTGATGATGCCAGTGATGGTCATGAATTTTTCCTTCGGTCGCTGGACAGCGGGCGCTGGATGCCCGCCCGTCGAATGGATGCTCCGCAGTGCTGAGCGGACGACGCCGTCCTTGGTGCAGCAGGGGGCCAGGCCCGCGGGAACGTCGATCGGGTTACCGGTGCTGTTGGGGACGCTCCCGGGTGTGACAGCGTGGAAAAACCGGTGACTCCAACGGGTTACGTCTGCAGGCGTGCTGGCGGCTATGGCCGCTGGTCGCCGCCGGCCGCGGTTTCCACGGTGCGTTGCACGCCGCCCGGCGAGCGTCGGGGCTCCCGCAGGGCCTGCTCGTCGGAGTGCACGCCGTGCCACTGCTCGCCCTGCTCGTCGGCGGGGTCTTGCTCCGGGCGGGGGTGCTGGGGTTCTGCCATCGCGCTCCTTCATTGGCCCCCTGCACCACGGTAACCCGGTAGCGAGCACTACCGGAACGGGCGAGTGCCCGGTCCATCCCTGAACCCGAAAGACCCTGCAGGGCCCGACATGGTTGGGTTCCGTGTGTCGTGCAGCCAAACCCGTTGCTCAACATGACGCACCGTCGGCGCCTGGTCGACGAAAGGTTCGGCGGCCGTTGCGCTCCCGGGGCGGGATGCCAGCGATCCGTTGTCGAAGGTGTCGCTGCGGTCGGATTCGAGTTGCCTCGTTGACTCGGCGCGGTTGGCTGGGACGATGACCGCCCTGGGATGGCCACCGCCGCCGCCTGTGCTCACCGACCGGCCGAGCTCGCGGACGTCCCGGCGGGATCAGTGGTCCCGGATGCCCTCGGGGTGCTGCGTCAACTGATCGACGGCGAATGGGTCGCGACGACCACGGCCGCGGTTGCTTACCCGGCGCTGCCGTTACCCGCGATGATCATCAAGGTAGGGGGACCGGCCGGGTGAGCGAGCTGGGGTTCACATCGTTCGCCCCCGTCCCGCACCCCGGTGTTCACCTTCGTCGTCCATGCACACACCACCCGATCGCCACGATCGGGGTGACGGCTGCACCGGAAACCTGGGGGCTGTCGGGCAGAGCCAGTGACCAGCCACCAAGGCAGCCAGTTGACCGGCGCCGCCCAGCACGACGAGTCCTGGCCACCCCCGCGTCCGGGGTGTTCAGCCCGAGCCGAGGGCGCCGACCGCGCGGGCGATCACGAGCAGCGAGGTGATCAGCGCGGCGGTGGCCTGCACCCCCATCAGGATCTTGACGAGGCTGGTCAACGGCATGGTGTCGGTGGGGCCGAACGCGCTGGAGTTCGTGGTGGACAAGTACAGGTAGTTCACGAATGTCGGTATCCAATCGGCCTTTTCGCTGGATCCCGCGGCGACTTCGATGACGGTGTCCTGGGTTTCGTCCTGGGTGAACCGGAAATCGGGCTGAGAGAACCAGCGGCAATTTCTCCCGCGGGTGGATTTGGGTCCGGGCCACCGAGCCGCCGCGGTCCAGTTCCCAGTAGATCAACCCGAACGCGATCACGTTCGTCGCCCATACCTGCAGCGCCGCGAGCAGCAGCGCACCACGCCCGGAGTTCTGGGCGGAGACCAACCTGGGGCTACCAGCAATTCCAACGTCACCAGATTCGTGACCACGACCACCGCCGCCAACGCCAGCGACGCCCACCGGGACCATCGGGTTTGCCGGGTCAGCCGCCAGGGGTTGGTCGCGACCAGGGCGACCAGCAATGCCACCTCCACACCGGGGATCAGGAACCGCGGGCCGAGGACCAACGTTTCGGGCAGCGCCGCGTACAGGGCGACCGCGACCAGCACCGCCACGGCGGGTGGGAGCCGGGCCTCCCCGCGTTTCCCGCGCCGCGCATCCCGGAGCTTGTGCGCCGCGCGGGCCGGCGGCGGATCGCCCAGCCCCTGCTCGTCATGTCCACCCACCTCAACAGCCTCCCAGCACCACCACCCGATGACGTCCGCCGCCCGATGCAGTGTCCTCGCCGGCCCGTTCCGGGGCGGTCGACTGCTGGGGTGACCGACCCCACGGAGGGGTCCGCTGGGGCATGGTGTGGACATGGTCTTGATCGGTTTCCACGCTTCTCATGAGCAGGTGCATCCGCGGGTGCTGCTGCATGATGCGGTGCACGCGGAACGTGCCGGGTTCGACGCGGTGATGTGCTCGGATCATCTCGCGCCGTGGACCGCAGTCGCAGGGGCACTCCGGTTTCACCTGGACGTGGCTCGGCGCAGCTTTGCAGGCCACCGAGCGTATTCCGATGGGTGCCTTCCACGCCCCCGGCCAGCGGTACCACCCGGTGATCTCCGCCCAGGCGATAGCCACGGTGGCGGCGATGTTCCCCGGTCGGCTGCCGTGGGTGGCCTTGGGCAGTGGGGAGGCGCTGAACGAACACGTCACCGGTGACCTCTGGCCGGCCAAGCCGGAACGGATGGCACGGCTGCGTGAATGCGTCGAGGTGATGCGTGCGTTGTGGCGCGGTGAGGAGGTCAGTCATCGCGGGCACATCGTGGTGGATCGCGCCCGGCTCTGGTCGCTGCCCGATGAGCCGCCGCAGCTCGTTGCCGGCGCGATGAGCGCGGAGACCGCCGCCTGGGCGGCGCAATGGGCCGACGGGCTGATCACCGCCAACCAACCTGCGCGCGGAACCCTGCGGCTGCAGGTGCATCTGGCCTACGCGGACAGCGACGACGAGGCCTTGGCCATCGCCGTTGACCAGTGGCGTGGCAATTGTGTGCCCACCTTGCTGGCGTGGGATTTGACGACCCCGGAGCAGTTCGAGGCCGCGACGAGGCACGTCCCGCCGTCGGAGGTCGCCGCCAACGTTCGGGTCTCCGCCGACCTCGGACGGCACCTGGGGTGGNTGCAGGAGTATGTCGATCTTGGGTTCGAGGAGTTGNACCTGCATCACGTCGGGCAACACAATGAGGCCTTCATCGACGCCTTCGGCGCCGAGGTTTTGCCTACCCTTCGAGGTGCGGTGTGAGAGCGACCCAGACCGGCGATCTGTGGTGGAAGACGGCCGTCGTCTACTGCCTGGATGTGCAGACCTTCTACGATTCCAACGGTGACGGCATCGGTGATTTCGCCGGGCTGTCCGAGCGGCTCGATCACCTCGTCGAGCTCGGCGTCACCGTGGTGTGGCTGATGCCGTTCTACCCGACGGCGGATGTCGACGACGGCTACGACATCACCGACTTCTACACGGTGGACCCACGTTTGGGCACGCTCGGTGATTTCGTCGAATTCATGCGGTCGGCCCGCTCGCGCGGTTTGCGGGTGATCGCCGACCTGGTTGTCAACCACACCAGTGCCAAGCATCCGTGGTTTCAATCGTCCCGTTCCTCCGTTGATTCCCAGTACCGCGACTGGTACGTGTGGCGTGACGAACCCGGTCCGGAGAAACCCGGTGACGTCGTGTTTCCCGACCGGGAGACCAGCATCTGGACCAAAGACCGGAAGGCGGGTCAGTACTACCTGCACCGCTTCTACCGCAGCCAGCCGGATCTGAACGTCGCCAACCCCGCAGTTCGTGACGAGATCGCCCGCATCATTGGCTTTTGGATGGAGTTGGGGTTGTCCGGCTTCCGGGTGGACGCCGTCCCGTTCCTCCTGGAGACGTCCGGAATCGAGGGTGGCGCCGGGGACCTGCCACAGCCCCATGAGTACCTCCGAGATCTGCGGGCATTTCTCGGGCGGCGCAGCGGTGACGCGATCCTGTTGGGGGAGGTCAATCTGCCGTTCGAGCAGGCCCGGACGTTCTTCGGTGACGAGGACGGCGACGAGTTGACGATGCTGTTCGACTTCCCGACGATGCAGGCGATGTTCCTCGGGTTGGCGCGTGAGGATGCCGGCCCGATCCGGTCCGCGTTGCTGGCGCGACCGGAAACACCGGGCGACTCGCAATGGGCGGTCTTCGTCCGCAACCACGACGAGCTGACGTTGGACAAGCTCAGTGGCGCCGAACGGCAGGAGGTGTTCACCGCCTTCGGTCCCGACGAGGGCATGCAGGTCTACGGCCGCGGGCTGCGTCGGCGACTGCCGACGATGGTCGGCGGCGACGGGCGCCGCGTCCGACTGGCGTACAGCCTGATGATGTCGCTGCCGGGCACTCCGACGCTGTTCTACGGCGAGGAGATCGGCATGGGCGAGAACCTCGACCTGCCGGGGCGGATGGCCGTCCGGACCCCCATGCAATGGCAGGCAGGGGAGATGGGCGGTTTCAGTACCGCGCCGAACGCCGGGGCGCTGTGCCGACCGTTTCCGGCGAAGCCCTACAGCCCGGACGAGGTGAATGTCGTTGCGCAGCGCCATGATCCGGACTCGTTGTTCTCGTTCCTGCGGGAACGGATTCGGTGTTACCGCGAATGTCCCGAGCTGGGCTGGGGCGCGTTGTCCGTGCTGGACCACGACGTTCCGGCAGTGCTGGCCCACCGCTGTGACTGGCGCGGCGGAACGCTGCTGCTCTGCCACAACCTCGGTTCCACCGCCGCGACGGTGCGGCTGTCGCTCCCCGAACAGCCTTCCGGCGCCCGTTGCGTCGATCTGTTCGACCGATCAACCCAGCTAGCGATCACCGCTGACGGTTCGCTGGAGGTCACGTTGCCACCGTACGGGGGCCGGTGGTTCCGGTTGCTGACCGGCAGCAGTTCCGAGCTGGTCTGACAACTCCACCCAACCCATGGTGGCAGCATTCCGGACGGAGACCAGGAACCCGAACTCGGCCCGCGCAGCCCCGAGCAGCGCGCCGGTGATCAGCTGCCACCAGCTGTCACCGATCACCACGAACACGGTCAGAACTGCGACGGCCGCAACCCACCAGGCCGACGATCTTGACCCCGGTCCATCAAGCCCGCCTGTTGCACCGACCGCAACAGGATCGAGTAGTCAATGGGTGGCTGCGGTCGGCGGGCTACTCGGTCAACGGCGGTGTTCAATAGGCCTACGCCGCGATGTTGCTCGTCGCGATCGCAGCGGCATTGGTCGACGCCATCGAGCTGCGTCTGCCGGATCCGATGACGTATGCGATCCTCGCCGCCGGTGTGGTGG
>JGI20198J14950_1000035_pt1 | contig 16339 bp, 20 predicted proteins | sample NGESurshal092012_6_FD_14950 | JGI IMG/M metagenome (IMG submission 14950) | reverse complement strand
AGGGCTTCAAGAACTAAGGGCAATTCATCTTGAAAGATTTCATATCGTAATTGAGCAGATCCAAAAACAAACCCGCCGCTCACGTGACAATAAACGTGTAACGCCGGCCCTTTATCAGCGTCTTTCCACTCAGCTAGCACTTCATCTCTCATGAGCCTTGTATACCAACCACATATCTGTGATTCATTGCAATCTGGGCCAATTGTCAAAAAGAGCTCGCCTGTGATATCGGAGTGGGTCAGCGTATAACGGCGCGGGGAGATCGGATCCGTGGGTTCAATCCCAGCCACGTGTTGGATGTGCAACTTTTCAGGCCGCAATCTATTTTCGCGTCTGTGCGTGTCCATTGGTTCGCCCGCCCTTCAAATGTCCTTAAACTCCATCTCGTAGACGAATTGGAAGCCGATTAGCTACTGGGTCTATTCTAGTTCCATATNAGCCACCTTGAAACAGACCAGATAGACCGGACAGTTCCTAAACAGATTATTCGCTCTTTCGTGCAAAGAGCTTCAGATACTCCCCGTAGCCCTCCTTCTCCAGGTCCTCCTTCGGGATGAACCGAAGCGCCGCCGAGTTCATGCAGTAACGCTGCCCTGTCGGCGCGGGCCCGTCGGGAAAAACGTGACCCAGGTGGGAATCCCCGTGCTTGCTTCTCACTTCGACCCTCACCGCGAAGAGCTTCCGGTCCTTTCTCTGCGTGACGTTCTCCGGCTCCAGGGGTTTCGTAAAGCTTGGCCATCCCGTCCCGGAGTCGTACTTGTCGAGCGAGCTGAAGAGCGGCTCTCCGGATACGATGTCAACGTAAATCCCCTCCCTCTTGTTGTCATCGTATTCATTTTGGAAGGGAGGCTCCGTGCCTTCGTGCTGAGTTACCTCGTATTGAAGCGGTGTGAGCTTCTTTTTCAGTGTGGCGTCGTCGGGCTTGGAATAGGTCTTCACTTCCTCCAGGTTGCTGCTGGGATTGGTGCCCGCCCTCTTCTCCTTTCCCCAGGTCTTGTCGAGGAACTGGTCCCGGCCGGAGCCCAACCGGTAGAGCTTATACCTTACGGGGCTCTTCTTGTGGTAATCCTGGTGGTAGAACTCCGCCTCGTAGAACCTTGAGAATTTCACAATCGGCGTGACGATAGGCTTCGTGAACTGCCCGGATTGTTCAAGATCCGCCTTCGATTTCTCCGCGATGCGCTTCTGTTCCTCATCGTGGTAGAAAATCGCCGTGCGGTACTGAGGGCCCCGGTCAGCAAACTGCCCGCCCGGATCCGTCGGATCTATATGACGCCAGAAGGCGTCCAGGACCTGCTCATAACGCACCTTTGAAGGATCGTAGTATACCTGTATGGCCTCGTAGTGCCCCGTCTTTCCCGTTGAGACTTGCTCGTAGGTGGGGTTTTCCTTCTGACCACCGGTATAGCCCGATATGATCTTTGCAACGCCGGGCATCTTTTCAAAATCGGACGCCAAGCACCAGAAGCAGCCGCCCGCGAGGGTTGCGACCTTCAAATTAGTCGGTTCTTCTTTCATAGGATTGTTCACCTCTTGTTTTTTTGCCTCTGTCCTTGAGACCCGCTCAGCGCGAATACCGCGAAAACATGATGATAAGGAGTTTCATGGGAAGTCAAAAGACAAAAAAGAAGCCCTTTTTTCCAAGCCAACCCTTCCAAGCGGAGTCTGCAGGTTCGAAATAAGACGTGACCCTCTCCGCATAATCTCGCTTTGGCACTTTGTAGCTGTCTCATTATTTAAGCCTTGGTTCTCAAGATTAAACTTCATTTCGCCGCCCAATATCCCGACTTGACAGGCTTGCGCCCTGAACAGGAGATTATAGTAGGATGTGGGTTGGGCTATCCTGATGTTACCTATTATCGAACTACGCCACGGGAAGATATCGAAGTAATCTGGAAATAAAGAGTAAATTGTTTGAGATATCGAAGCGAATGGATGGAAAAACAGACTATAGATCTAAATAAATATAACTACTGAGATAATAGAGGAATCATAATGAGCGATTTTACAGAATTAATAATGTCCAGACGCAGCGAGCGCAAATATAAAGAAGTGCAAATCCCGGAAGAAAGTTTGCAAGCAATTGTAAAGACCGGCATCTATGCACCAAACGGTGGAAATACACAAATGTGGCATTTCACCGTTCTTCAAAATCAGAATACATTAANAGAACTGAACGAGTTAATAAGAAAAGCATTTGCGAAAAATGCAGATTCTGATAACCGATTTATCAAGGGTAGCGCAAAAGTAGCACAGAGCGATATGTACTGCTTCTATTATGGAGCACCTATACTGATTCTTGTATCTAGCGACGTCGCTAATCCAAACGCTATGGCTGACTGCGCGTGTGCAGTTGAGAATATCTTACTTGCAGCTCATGCAGAAGGGATTGGTTCTGTATACATTAACGCGCCGACGTGGTTTGATGATGATCCAGAGGTTAGAGCATTATTAACAAAGATTGGAGTACCGCAGAATTATCATGTATGTGCATCCGCAGCTATTGGTTATTCCGATGCAGCGCCAGCAAAGGCTGTGCGTAACGAGGATGTTGTAAATTACGTTAGATAATAAGTTTGGAGGCACTGTGAATGTATGCCATCATAACATCAAGTCCGAATACAGACGGATTAACCGCAGCGTGCGGAAAAGCCGCTCTCCGGGGCATTGAAAACTCAGGAGGGGCTGGTCAAATCATTGATCTTTGTCGTGAAAAAATCGAAAGCTGCCTGACTTGTGAAGATGGCTGGGGCGAATGTATCCGTGAAAACCGCTGCGTGATTGACGACTGTTTGCCGATGCTACAGGAAACGCTAAAAGAAGCCGAAGGAATTTTTCTGATTACGCCGGTTTACTTTGGACAGCCTTCCGAGCATATGAAATATTTTTGCGACCGTTTTCGCCGTTGTGAAGCGTTCCGAAAAGAAAAAAGCAATGTGACGGGCAAAAAAATCAATCTTGTAGCGGCGGCCGGCGGCAGCGGCAACGGAACGGTTTCCTGCCTGTCGGAGTTGGAGACGTGGTGTCGTCATGTGAGTGCTGTGCCGTTTGAACGCATCGGCATTACGCGCTATAATCGCGACCAAATGTTAAAATTCATTGAGTGGGCTGGCGCTAACATGGTAGCATCCGGCACACAAAAGAACAGCGGAGCTTCACGAATATGAAAGAAGATGTACCCATGGCCCACGCGGGAATGGCGGCGCAATTTGACCTCCAAAAACAATATTATGCAGAAGGAAAAGTCTTCATCCTCCAAATCGAATCAACCCTCCAATGTCCCCAATTATGTGACTATTGCTACGCAGGAAGCACCCCTGAGAGCCCTCAAGAGTTACCCTCCGCAACTATTCGGCAGTTATTAGACGCTGCGGCCGCTTCGAAGGTGCAGATGATAGATTGGCTGGGAGGAGATCCCCTTATGCGGGGGGACTGGGAGGCCCTCTGTACCTACGCCACTAGCTTAGGTCTAATTAACAACATCTGGACATCGGGCATCCCGCTCGCCAAACCGGAGGTCGCGGCAAGCGCGGTAAAAGCGACCCAAGGGGGTTTTATCTCGACGCATTTAGATTCGCTCGATCCGGAACTTTATGGGATTTTGCATGGCGGGGAAAAGCGTCGCGGAGATTCACGCAATATCGGATTAATCCTGAAAGGCATTAACAACTGCTTGGCAGCGGGGAAGGACCCGGGGGGGATGGTCAATTGCATCACCTATACGACGCCATTGGCCACTGGGGACGCGCGGGCGACAATCGGCTATTTTCAGGAAAAGTTCGGCATCAAGACTTGCGTCACATTATTCAACCCCGCGATCGACCGCATGGAAAATAGTTCTTGGGAACCGACCAACGCCCAGATAAAGGACATCTTTAACTTCCGTGACCGAGTAAATTACCCAAACGACCCCTCATGCGGGCCTATGGATGTGTCGAAATTTTATTGTGGAACGGTCGTTTGTGTCACTGCCGGGGGATGGGTGGTCCCTTGTTCCGTGATCCGGACAGAGGAGTTTGGAAACGTGAATAAAGAAGAATTTTTAACCATTCTGGAGCACGGGAGGCGGAGACTCTTATTTTTAGATTTCCGGGATCCGGCCAAACTACCTGGCAATTGCAGCAGTTGCTGCAATAATTCCTTTTGTTTCGGGTGTCGGAGTAGCGCCTATTATTATGCTGGCGACTTGATGGCCGCAGACCCCAAGTGTTTTCAATAGCCAGTGTTCAACGAAAAAGAAGAGATCTGATTCACGTGGATGTTGGAGAGAGTATGAATAGACAATATGACTTTAGCGTTAACGACGTGAGTGCCGTTTACGCTGGACCAGGCGGAAAACTGTGGGAACTTTTAATGGGTGAAGAGCTCCACGTCGGTGGGGCCGAACAGACAGATTATTTGGCAAAGAAAGTCGGCATTGATGAGAGAGGAAAGGATCTTATCCTCTTAGACATATGTTCTGCCCTCGGCGGTCCTGCCCGGCACCTGGTCGAAAAATATGGCATCAGAGTCGTCGGAGTGGATATCACGCCGGAAATGATCGCAGAAGCCCAAAAGCGAACCATAGGTAAACCCTTCAAGGACAAGATCGAATATCGCTTTGGTTCCGCCCTAGACTTGCCCGCTCATGCGAAATCTTTTGATGTCGTGTGGGGTCAAGACTCCTGGTGCTATGTCAGAGACAAGAAACGGCTCATCGACGAAACGGCACGAGTACTCAAGTTCGGTGGGACTTTGGCGTTTACGGACTGGATTTTGGGTTCGGTACAAACCCCCCCAAATGAGGCGGATTTCCTCATGGCGTTTATGGTATTTCCCGATTTGCAGACCTTGGATGGATATGCAAATTTGATTCGGGCAGCAGGATTGAAATTAAAAGAAAAAGAAGACCTGAGTGTTGATTTCGCGCAGAATATGGATCAATACTTGGTTACCCTAAAGAAGAACAAGGGGAACATCATTGCAGGCTTTGGCAATGATCTGTATAATGAAGCGGAAAAAGGCATAATAGCTTGGAATAAGGCCGCCCNCGAAAAAAAAGTAGGAAGAGGACTCTGGATTGCAACTAAAACGTGAATCTGTCGAACCTGCGTCTCACGGAGCGGANCATGGATCAACAAAAAATGTTGTNATCATATTTTCTAAGGNTCCGGTGGCCGGGACCGTAAAAACTCGCCTTATCCAAGACTCCAGTTTAGATGCAGAGGATGCTGCCTTACTCGCCGAGGCAATGTTGAAGGATACAATAGCACTTGCCGCCGAAAGTAACGCGAGCGAAATCGTCATTGGATTTACACCTGCAGACGAACGGGAATCCATGGAGCGGATTGTAAAGGAAGTCGTGGAGGAGAGATATTTGGAAAGNCCTATTACAGTTCTCACCCAACGCGGAACGAATTTTGATGAGCGATTTGGATCCGTGGTCTCNGCAGCTTTTGCCATGGGCTCGGAAAATTTAGTAATTTTGGGCGAAGACCTCCCTTATTTACCCCCGGATATTATAAACCGCGCATTCTCATTTCTCACGGAAGATAGGAGTAATAATTCCGTAGTTCTCGGTCCTGCTGGCGAGGGAGGCATTTATCTCGTGGGAATCACACGGCATTTCGATCCGGAATATTTTTCAAAAAACCAGCTGTTTTCCGGGGGCGTAGAAATCCCTCAATTCATAAAACTTTGTAAAAATGAAGGGATGGTTCTAGAATTACTCCCTGCATTCACTGATGTTGATATTGAAGGAGATCTGGTCTCCCTCCTGCTTTATATTGATGCTATGAAAATCGCAAAGAAGTTCGAAGGATTTTATTTTCCTAGCTACACCGCAGATGCAATAACCCAGCTCAGATTGATAGTCTTGGGGCATAGAGGAGAAACTAGACACCGAAGGATTGGCAGGGCCACAATTAATTGAGTAAATACCAAGCGGCACGTCTAAACACCACACCAACCATGACGGAAATGGGACGAGTGTCCAAGCGCACTGAAGCTATTGTTGCTGTATTACTTGCTCGCACGCTAATGCAATCTCTTTCGGCTTATGTGTATTAAGAAAGATAAGCAATTGAAAAAGAAATCTTAATACTCTGTCACCTAAGTCCTTACTGTGATAGACGCAGAACCTCTAATTACCGTCATTATCCCAACGTTTCGCAGGCCGAAGTTGTTACGAAGAGCGATCTTAAGTGTACTAAACCAGACCTTTTCAGCACTTCAGGTATGCGTATACGATGACGCCTCAAATGATAATACGCAAAAAGTTGTGACTGAACTCGCGGAAACTGATTCAAGAATCAAGTATTACTGTCACGAACAAAACATGGGCGTTGTGGCAAATTTCAATTATGGACTAAAAGAGGTGAATACCCCTTTTTTTTCATTTCTCAGTGATGATGACCTCCTTTTGCCACATTTTTTTGAAGTGGCCATGCAGTCTCTCAGCGCTAATCCTGATGTCATGTTTTATGCAGGGTTGACCATCCAAGTTGAGGATAACAAGATCATCGGTATTTCGAAAAACGGCGGTCGCTTTGGATATTTGTCCCCTCCTGATAGTCTACTAGACATATTGGATCATCAATTAATGTGGAATTCGATTGTGTTCAGATCAAAGGTTGTGGATTGCGTTGGCTTATTAGACATTGACGTGGGTGGACCAGCAGACATTGACTTTGAGTTCCGCGTTGCAGCGCATCATCCAGTTATTATCTCAAATGAACCGAGTGCAATTTACATGCTGCACACACATAATTTCTATGCCCGTTCGTCTGATTATAGACTATCTTTGTCTGGGTTCAAACTTATTACTTATAGAATGATGTCAGATGAATCTCTCTCATTAGATACCAGGATTCAAATCAAGAATAGACTTAATGCGTGGTTAGCTAACATTCTTATCGCGCTAGCAGAGCGAGCAAGCCTGGAAGGAGAGTTTGACGATGTCTCTGCTATTGCGGAAATATTGACGCGTTTCTGCAGTAAAAAAGCGAAGGCCCTTCTTCTTGTTCACAATGTCTCTGCTATTGCGGAAATATTGACGCGTTTCTGCAGTAAAAAAGCGAATGCCCTTCTTCTTATTGACCGATTAAAACTGAAAGAATCAAGTGAGCCAGCCTTTCTTTTGGTCAGTTGGATAGAACGGTGGTTACGGTTTATTTTTCCACCTAACATAATAAACAAGATAAAACTCAAACAGCTTCAAAGGAAATATGGAGAATATTTGCGATACCTTGATACGTGACTAGATCTCTTTTTGATAAGCGAACCCTACGCCATAAACTCATTAATGGAAATTCCAGGTATTGGCACATACTCGGCACGGCTGATTCTTGGTCGAAGCTCAGCCCCGATTGATTATGGAGCGTCGTCATACTGAGTGAGCTTCTGCTCGGGCGGACGCCGAAGCATCTTAGGCAAGAGATCGGCGAAGTGACTAAGGCGATGAATGACCGCTGGGGTAAATGGTCGTGGATTGCATTTGTGTACATTTTAAATGCCTTGCCTATGCTGGCGAGAACGTATAAGCTTTCAAGAATTACATAGATGGGCCTAACCCGCTGTTGGGCTTATAAAAATACGCTTACGCAACGTCGTGAAGCTTGCCATATAGCAGGGCCTAACGGGCTATGGGCTCGTGCTCCATCATTATCTTGCATACATCCTGCCTCATTCTATCCCGTATTGCCTTGTCGCGTTCCTCTGTTAAAGAGAACGCCACCTTAAAACGGCACCCGTTCATAGATTTCTCCAGATCCCCCTCCTGAAACTGCAAACTATCTGGACTAGAGAACGAAAACCCCTGCAGCTCGCAATCACTTCGAAACTAATCGGAGTTCAATTAGGCTCCTGGTTAAAAGCTTCTTTTTCCGTTAGAGCTAAAAATACAACTATATCGTGTGATGCCTGGCTACTTTTGCCCCCTAACTTCCTTACCCGTATAGTACGCTGCCTTTTTTGCCATCTCCCCGGGCGATGGGACTGCTCCCAGCTGCTGCAGCATGCCAAGGGCGTCAAAGTTGAGCCACATGTCCGTAATCGTCCCGTTGACGACCGTGTCTATGCCAATGCCTGTATAGGTCACGTGCTTTCCTGTGGCAGGCATGCCCATAAGCTCGCCTTGGTGCGTGCCGCGAAACGTCANGCGGTAGGCGACTTTGTCGCCTTCAGCGACCATGTCCTCAACAGTCGCTGTCAGATCGGGAAATGCGGTGCGATAAAGAGCAATGAGCTGCCCCATACCCTCGGGGCCAGGTGGGACTGGAGGGCTATTGGGGTCGTGGTTGACGGCCCTGGCAGCGAAGTCGTTCTCGCACAGAGTCGCGTTGCCAGTGTTCAAGTGGTCCTGCCAAAAATGGCGGACAGCGGCTTTATTCTCTTCTGCAGACATAATAATCGTCCTATACATTATGCTACACGTTTATAGCTGCTACCCTCTTTTTTTCGAAATAGATGATGCAATCGAGCAGCCGCCGCAGGTGTTTCTGAACGCTATGACGATTGCCCAACGCCGCCTCAGCATACAAGACTGAGCGGCGCTTAAATCGCGTCTCGGAACGTAAATAAGGTCGTTATCTGAAGCTCCCCATTATTGCACTGTAATAGTCCCCGTCATGGAGGGGTGTATGCCGCAATGATACGGATAAGTCCCTGCTTGATCGAACACATGTGTGTAGCTCCCGCCTGCGTTCACAACGGGTGAACTGAACGCGTTGGTGTTAGAGACTATTTGGTGCGACACGGAGTCATCGTTTCGCCAGGTGACGCTTGCTCCCGTTTGGATCGTTATCGACGCGGGCTGGAACGAAAACCCTTGTATCACAACTGTTTGTGACGCGGCGCTAGCGCTCGGACTTGGGCTTGACGTTGCCGTAATTGTGCCCACATTCGACGTAGCTGCGGTTGTAGTGGCGCTTACTGTCGCGGTGCTTGGGCTTGGACTGGGATTCGAAGTTGAGGTGCCCCAGCAACCAGCAGCGGCGCAGCCACGAGGACAACTGCCATAAAGAACAAGTATTTTTTCACTTTTCATTCCTCTTCTATAAATGTCAGCTTATCCTATTTTGCTGTCGGGTCCATCTCCATGACGCCAAAAACGTTCCCTTCTGTGTCCGTGCAGTAAGCGAGATACCCCTGGCCCGGAACCGCCCGTTTTGGCATCATAACGTTTCCGCCGGCGTCCACGATCTTTTTCGTGAAGTCATCGACCGATACGACGCTGATGGTGTTCGTCGTCACCTGCTCAGGCATCACGCGCGGTAGTATCGCACCGTTGATTCCCGGTTCGCCATCGGGTCCTGTGGCAACTAGCCAGTAATCCGTGGGCCCTTCCCACTTTGTGATGGACCAGCCAAATACCTTCTCGTAAAACGCTTTCGCCCGCTTTGGGTCATCGGCAGGCAGCTCGAAATGTACTATTCTTGACATTTTGTCCTCCTTGAAGTTTTTGAAGGCCTTTGTAACGCTAGAACTTATACCCTTTGACCGAGAACCGTTTACCAAACGCGCGAGTGCCGCGCTAAACACGGGCATCTATCACAAGAGAAGCAGGGAGTGCCTAACCAAAACAGTGCCTTGGACCTTGCCAACAAAAAATTACATTCCGTTATCACACAAATCAAAAATTGAACGACGCAGACTCAACGAGAGAATGAGCTTGTTTGTCGCGATATGTGCGATGAAATTAAACTGGAAAAAGCTTTAAATCCAGATACTTTGATGCACATGAAAGGTTTAGAGGAGGTGACGTCAATTGACTGTTTCCGTAACTCCAGAAAATAAGAAGAAGTGCCTTTGCGGGACGTGTCGCACCTACACGTATAACGGCCTTAGGGGCCGCTTGTTTTGTTCGATTGGCAAGAGTGAAAAAACGCCTCAGGTGAAGGGATGCGTGTGCCCTAGCTGTCCTGTGTTTATTGAACACAAACTCAGCGGCTACTACTTCTGTATAAAAGGCGTTGCAGGAAAATCCAGCGTCTTATGATTCTTTTTTTTTCAAACACAACAGCTTAGGGTTAGGGTTTACAGATAGAGCAGCTGTGAAGGCCGTCTTTGGTTTACGTGGCGGCCTTCACGTAGTCGTTACGGGCTAATCATAATCACTAAGTGCACAGACTCGACCCTTCAAGTACTATGCTTGCCGCTGAATACAATCTAGACGCTTACGGTGCACTGCAAAAACACGAGCTGTTAGAGGTTTACCGTGGCAAAAGCTACAAAGCTTCTTATCTGTCATAATCCTCTTTGGTTGTTCTTTGCCTTATTCAATTCGTGCAATACTTTTACAGCTCCCGCGTCGCCGCTAAAACAATATGTTTACCGGAATCCCCTCCCTCTCGAAACCCTTCTTCAACTCGTCGCCCTTTTCAGCAAAGAACCGATCCTCGATCGCCCACTCCATGTCGTTTTCCCGGTAGATGCGGTTTGCATAGTGATAGTTCAGCCGATCCACCAAGACGAAATCAACGGCACCAGCAAGTTCGCCAGGCAGCCTTTCAGCTCCGGGCAGGAGCGGAGCGACCATGACAAAAGTCTTAATCCCTTTGGCATGAAGCGCTTTCAGGGCATTGATCCGTTCCTTGATCATGGAGGCCCCAGGTTCAAAGATCCGTCGTATCTTTTCCTCAGCCGTAGTTATGGAAAAGCCGACCTCCACTTTCCCAGATGTTTTAAGGATGTCGATATCTCGCAGCACGAGAGAGGACTTGGTCTGAATCGTTACCGGCCAATCGCTCCCTAAAAGGATTTCAAGACATTTCCGGGTCAGTAGGTACTTCCTCTCTGCCGGCTGATACGGATCGCATACACCGCTTACCCAGACCCTCCCCATTGGCTTCCTTGTTATTTCCTTCGCTAGCACCTCCGGAGCATTGATCTTGACGTCAACAAACTCGCCCCACGGTTCCCGGTGACCGGTGAACCGCTTCATGNATGCAGCGTAACAATATCTGCAGGCATGGCTGCATCCCCTATACGGGTTCACGGCGTAATCATAGACNTGGGATTTCGAAAGGACGGATTTTGCNGATATTTCTTGGATCTTCATTCNATNTCATCATANTTAGTACGGGATTCGCACTACCGTGTTTGTCGGAGTAGTCGTTGCGACACACGGTGAGCCGCAAAAATAGGAAAGTGCTGCAGTATATTGAAACCTATGCCAAAAGAAAATAAAGAGAATTTCTGTATTCAAGGTTATAACTGAACAATCGCGCGAATAAGGCAGCAAGTCCACCGATGAACAATAGGATAACTGCGAACCACGCGAGCAAAATTACTAAACCCGGAAGTAGGAATAACAGGATTGCTAGTATAACAGCAAGTAGTATCATCCCACCGCCACTCGCTAGTCTTGTCTTAACCATGATTTCACTCTCTTTTGAATTTTAATTTGATCTTTATATTTTGTTTTTTCCGAGGGGAAAACATTGAATTTAAGGGTTTCTTTGATCGTATTTGTTGGCGCGGCGTGGTGGGGGCTTACTGTAGCAGGAATCCTCGATAGTATTTCTCCACCCTGAAGAAGTCTATGTTTTCGCTAGCCCCACGCATTCGTATCGCCTTTCTCCTACACCATAACTTTCTGCAAGAGCCAAATGAGGGATGTCATCTACAGTTTTGCTCGCCAGTTTGCCGTCGACTGTTCTCAAGAGCTCAAGACCGGCGCAGTCGATTGCCACGGGGTCAGTTCCCGCAAGGACGTAGCCGAGATGCGTTTTCTTGCCGCCGTAACGCAATTCTTGAGCATTAACAAGTGTTTCCGTCACATCAACTAAGAAGATGTCGAACGGTTCGAGCGCCGCGGCTTCAGCGATGCTTTTATGCAAATTCAAGCCGCTGGCATGTAAGCGGGCGCGTTCTATCGGTTTAACCAATCCAAATTGATTCTTCACGGCTCCTGTCAGCGTGCAAATGGCGTGCGTTTTCAGCACTGGCAGGGAGATTTTTAGATCGAATGATTGTGGAACCGTCGACAAAGATAGTTTAAACCCACGGTCGCTTTGCCGTTTCTCAAAAGGACTCTTGTTGAGATTGGTGAATTTAACGCCGCGTTCTTCGCAAACACGCTTCAGTGGGTGATTCGTAGTCACGCCTCGCGTCTTTCGATTGAAAAACGCATTTAAGGGGGCATCAAACGCAGGCCCATCTCCTACCATTAGGGCGTGGTCTGAGAGGGACTCTAGGACTGTATCGAGAAGTTGTGGGTCAGTGGTGGTCGGGTACGGCTCTTTCGAAACAAGATTAGGTTTGATAAAAATTGACGTCGCTGAAGCGATCTTGTCGCTGAATTGATCGAGTGTCCTTGCCACAAGATCGTACTTCGTCACACCATCTGCCTTTTCTTTTATGACTCTCGACATCTTCCCAAACTAAAACTTGTCCTTAGCAATAAACTAACTTTTCGGTGATCACTTTAGAAAAAATGGGGAAGAATTCGCAGCGAATATAATCTCTTTTTTAAACGGTGACTTTGCAATCGGATATACTAGAGACTTCCGTTGGGGCTTCTCGAATATCTCATTTCCCCATACAAAAAAGCAGTCTTGTAATACGCTCGATAATATATTGTTGACTGCTGCTAACGACGGACTGCTTAAGAAGAACCGTAAGACTCTTGAGTGAACGCCCAGCCGTGGAGGATTAAATTTTGACCGTAATTGCACATGAACCAGAGACGACTGTAGTTACCTACCCATACCTCTTCGTACGCTTTCGTAGCTTTGTACGCGGCCGCATTTGTACGGTTGGCTTTATACCCTTCCTTCAGTTTGGCAGCTACAGTTGCATTATACACGTTTTTCGCTTCGGCTTTCGATTTCGTCTTCTCAATAACAAAAGTCACGTTTTTGCTCCCCAGAACAGTCGCGTTTCTCGCTACTCCCTTGTAAACGTCGTTCCCTCGCGCATTGGTTGACTTTGTGAATGGCTGTTCCATGACGAGATTGTAGGATTCTAACTGCCTGGTAAGGGCGCTGCTGTAATCGGCTGGCGTTTGTATTGGAGTTGACGTTGTCGTGGACGTTGTCGTGGACGTTGGCGTCGGTGACGACGTACTAGGGAGGCCGACCGTACAACCGGCTGCAGACAACGATGCGATCAGAATAAGCGCTACAATCGCCGGCGCTTTTTTTGTCATACGTTTCGCCTTCGGTATAAACATATAAAAGTCGTTTTTTACAGCTTAAGTTTTCGCTTCTTTCGCAGATTAGAGACCTACTTCCTTTTTAAGATGACATAAACGGCCCCAATAGCGACGAGCACAAAGACGCCAAGGGTGCCGGTAACTAAAGGCACATCTATGTCTGTTGGCGTTGATTGTGCGGGCGCGTTACCTTGGACGTTATAAGTCACTTGAGCCATTACTGCTGGGAGGGCCGTCGAACCGCCCCCCAAGTTCTTAGCCGTTGACGAATTAACGACCATGCTTGAGCTGAAACTGCCCTCTATGGCGTCGCTCGGCACGTCTAGCCTCACGGCTACGGTTACGTTTGATTTTGGAGCAATTGACCCGGGTGAGGGCGTCGCCGTTAGCGCCCCGCTTGTGTTCGTCATGTTAGTGAAGTTGACAGAATAAGTGAGCGTCGAATTGTTGCTGGGGTTGGTGAGTATTACCGCTCGCTCTGCACTCCCTCCGCGTCCGACCGTGCCGAAATCAATGCGGGCCGTTGAAACGCCTGTTCTTGTTTGTGCGTTGACTGCTGCACTCCCTGTAATAAGGACAATAAGAAAAATAAAGAAGAGAAGCGTTACGCCTCGTCTCACGCTAAAGTTCATCTTTCTTCGTTGATTGTTCATCTTTAACGATTCCGCTGACTCTATGTGTCTTGAATAGAATCGATTCTTTTGCCATTGCTCCAAACTTGAAGCATGGCGGCTGGTCGCTTAAAAGTTACGCTTAAGCTTTGAAGCATCACAGTAAAGATAAAATTTAAAGTTATGCGCTTTTGAGGTTTAGTGATAACTCGCAAACGTTCCCGTAAATCGATGAAGAAAAAATACAAATAAAGAGAGACGAATGAGAAGAGATTAAACGGAACCCTAGAAGATGCCCGCTTGATAGAGCAAGTGGTTGGGGGCTAGATTGCGCCATGCCTTAAAAATACATGATGAAATAAAGTGAGAGATTATGGTAATGGAATCTCTACTAGTTTTGTATTCTTATCATCATAATAATACTGAGAAAATCGCTAAAGTCCTCGCAAGAGTACTTGATGCACAAATAAAAACGCCACAGCAAGTGAACCTTGAAGAGCTTCAAGAGTATAGCCTAATTGGCTTTGGCTCAGGGATATATGGTGCAAAACATCATGAATATCTGCTTGACCTTGCCGATAGACTACCACGGGTCACCAACAAGAAAGCATTCATTTTCTCAACCAGTGGAATTACAGGAAAAGCCAAAGTCGCCAAAGATCATTCGCTGCTCAGGGAAAAACTGCAATCCAAAGGTTACATAATCGTTGATGAATTCGGTTGTAAAGGTTTTAACACAAATAGCTTCCTTAAACTATTTGGGGGAATGAACAAGGGTAGACCTAATGCTGAAGACCTCAAAGATGCGGAAGAGTTTGCATCGAACCTGAAGCAGAACGTATAAAGGGGTTACGTTGCTGCCTACAAACGACGACCTGTCTGCGGGTCAAATCTTTGTTGATTTTGATTTGCAGTTAGGGTTCCGAGCAACTTCCTTCTTTGCTCTTGAAACTCTTTTTCTGTCACGACACCCTGATCGCGTAGCGCCTCTAGTTTTGCGATTTCATCGAGTACGCTCTCCGTTTGCAGCACTGTAGGGCTATGCGCTTCATTGTCACCGTGCGATGGCTCCTCGCTTCCATCGAGAGGAGCACCGCAGTTAATACAAAACATTCCATGATGTTCCACAGTTGCGCGACAAAATCTGCAAAGCTTCTTATCCGTCATAATCCTCTTTTTTGATCGTTCTTTACCTTATTCAGTTCGTGGAAGACCTCTATAGCTACGGCCTTTTTCAATATACTCGTCACCTAAAATAAGGCGAGAGGTAGCTTAACAATTCCTATTTTTGTTTGATCGTTGCCCACTATAAAATCCTTGCACGTCGCGCCTTAAAACTCATCGTCTTTAAGCAACTCTAAAAAATACTCGCGTTCGCGCTTGCTCAGCATGCAGACCAACGTAATAAGCACGTTATGAGTGGGCCCTCCTCCGAGAATTGAATCCTCTCGCCGTCCTTTGTTTGGATTGTTTGAGAGAAGCCCCAATACCTGACGGAGCGCGGCCTGTTCTCTTTGTTCATTCTCTGATAGTTCGCCACTTTTGACTTCATTCATTATCTCGAAGCGCTTACGCTTGTGCAACTCTTGAAGAGGTCGTCGATCAGCGTTATTATTGTAAAAAATAAGCCACAAATCACGCAACCCGATTAACGCCTTTTTTCGTATTCTGCTTCGCACAACTTTAGCGTATGCGCGGCCATGTTTATCTTCAAACGCCGGTATGTCTTTGAGGTATCCCCTCTCTCGTGAACTAAGCATCGTAATAATATATTGTTACTTTAATCCCTTTTACTCTTGCATCGTTTGACTATCCGTCTGGGCCCTGTGCTCATAGGATCGCGCAAGGGCGAGAGTTAATAGAAAAGTTTGTAATGATGGATCTCGTACGGTGACATAATTTTCCTTTGATAGAAGAAAGGAGATATCAATGAACGATTATGACAACTTTTTCTTACCCGTAACTGACTTAAACAAAGCCAAGCAGTTTTATGGCACCGTGCTTGGGCTTCCGATAAAATTTGACTTTTCCGAGCGAGGCATGGCAGCATTTACTGTGGGAAATCAAGAACCCGCGCTCATTGTGAAGGACGTGCACAGATTTCCCGACGCCATTCAAACGATTTGGTTTGTGGTCGACGACGTGAACAGCGACTACCAACGACTGAAGGGGTGTGGGGTACGGTTTTTGTCAGAGCCGTTTCCGATTCCCACCGGACTGGCCGTAGAATTCACAGATCCATTTGGCAACAGACTGGGGATAACGGACTATTCGGTCACACAGAATACCGTAAGTCAAGACGCTCTCTATACCGCGTGTTGCGGATTATTTTGCTACGACTGTATCCCATCGAACGTTGCGCTTTTTTCCGCTCTTGAGCAGCTTGAGACGCTGCTCGCAGCGCTGCACTTTAATGACTATGCGCGGCAAAAAGCACAAACGAACGAGACATTAAAAGGTTATCCTACGTTTGTAGACGTCCTACACGAGATCAAAAAGTTACGCTGTAAGGCGCTATGTCAAGAAGGTGGTGGCAAGCCTGACTGCGCTATTAAGCACTGTGTGGAGCGTAGGCGCTATGCAGGGTGCTGGG
>JGI20198J14950_1000033_pt1 | contig 16696 bp, 18 predicted proteins | sample NGESurshal092012_6_FD_14950 | JGI IMG/M metagenome (IMG submission 14950) | reverse complement strand
CTCTTTGGTGACAATTCGGTTGGTCACTCGCTTTTGCTCCTTTACCGACCGCGGGAGCTGCAAAAACAAATCAAAAGCGGCATATCGCTGGTCGAAGCTCACTTGACATATAACGGAGAAATGCACGAGCGAACTGCAAGACTTTACGCTTAGCGTCGATATCGCGATATTTTTCAAGTACGTGATTTCGCAAGCTTTGTAGCTTGGATACGCTCACGATGCCTTTGGTTGCATTCCATAACAGTTCTGCCGCCTTTTCCAACCATATAACGGTCTTGCGTGTCAGTCCTTCAGTTCGCAGTGTGAGATACCCTTGCAAGTCCTCAAGCGTGAATGCAAGCGCGAGATGCGACATGCTAGTATGGTCAGGCTTGGTGGAAAGTTTACACTCAAGTTTACACTTTTTTCCTTGAACTGACAAGTTCCGCTCACCAAATAGACGCAAAAAAGAAGCGCCCGAGTCGGGATTTGAACCCGAGTCGGAGCCTCGACAGGGCTCCATGATAGGCCGCTACACTACCCGGGCATGCACAAGCGTAATGGCCGCTTGAGGCAGCACAGCTTACTAGCTATATGTCGAAAACAAAGCTTTCTGCACGAGTGCTCAAGCCTTCAGAAGCTATTTTAAAGACGTGAGTATTTAACACACACGCGGCACAGGATCGCCAAGTGGTGCATCAACAAAGCGAGTCCCGCCGATCTGCGTCTTCATCAGAACTCTGTGACCTTCATTAACCTCACCGACAATCGCAGCGTTCTTCCCGTACTTTGTCTTTTTAATTGCAGCGAGCACCGCTACTGCACTCTCCGCTTCAGCACCGATGATTGCCTTACCCTCATTAGCCACTTCGAGCACATCGATACCAAGCATCTCAGCAGCTGCCTTTATGGACGGATTGATTGGCAAGTGCTCCTCTTCAATGAGGATCTCGACGCCGCCTTTACGTGCCATGTCGTTGAGGGCACTCGCGACGCCACCTCGCGTCGGGTCTTTCATAGCCGTTATTGCTGTCAAATCAGACGCGTCAAGAGCAGCTTTAACAGTGTGCCAGATCGGTGCGACGTCTGAACGGAGTTCTGTACGAAAGTGAAAGTCCTCCCGCTTAGCGAGCACAGCAATCCCATGATCACCAATCGTGCCGGTGACGATGAGTTTGTTGCCGGGCGTCAGACCACAATCCCGCACCGGTTTTTCAACAAAGCCGATCCCTGCAGTGTTGATAATGATCCCATCGAGCGCTCCCTTTTCCACCACCTTCGTGTCACCCGTCACAATCGCCGCATCGACCTCCTGGGTCGCCTCATCCATCGACGCGACGATCTTACGTAAATCACTGATAGAGAATCCATCCTCCAAGACGATCGCACTTGTCAGCGCAAGCGGCGCTGCGCCCATCATCGCAAGGTCGTTGACCGTTCCGGAAACTGAGAGCCGTCCAATATCCCCTCCGGGAAAGAAGATTGGTTTAACGACATGCGTATCCGTAGTTAAAACAAGGAATCCGCCTTGCGCTAGCGGAATGGCAGCCCCATCGTCTAACGATTCCAAGCCAATGCCGCCGGCGTTCTTATTTTTAATCTTTGTCAAGACGTCGGCGATCAGGTCGTTCATCATCTCGCCACCCGCGCCGTGAAGGAGGCTGACGTTCTTATCGATAGTTGTACGTTCTATGCGCATGATTCAGTCGCCTCACCGTCTAGCTCTCGTCTTCGAGTTCGACCTCAAGATTTTTGATACAAATGTCCCTGCCAGAAAGCAGCTCGTAAAAGCCGCCGCACTTGGGACAGACATAATCCTCATCGCCCAACGCGCCCTCAAAGCCGCAAGTGCACTTGGCAACCGCTGGAAGCGTTTCGACTTTCATCTCGGCGCCCTCAAAGGGGCCGCCTTCCGTAATAACTTCAAAGGAGAACTTGAGCTGCTCAGGGTTAACCATCGCGAGCTGCCCCACTTCGACGGTAACCGAGATAAGTCGTTTCACCGGCCGGCTTTCGACCGTTTCCTTCACAACGTCGACGATGCCGGACGCAATACTAAACTCATGCATTTTCCTGCTCGAGCTCTTCCAACTCTTTAAAAATCGCTAATGTTTCGAGGGCAGCTTCTTTGCTCAACTTCTCAATGGCGAAACCGACGTGGATAAGCACATAGTCCCCTGGACGGACATCCTCGACGAGATCCAAGCTTATCTCCTGTTCTAAACCGCCGTAATCGACGACGCCATTGTTCCCTTCGACCCTCACAACTTCAGCAGGAATTGCCAGACACATGTAGTTTGACTCCTATAACAAGCAACGATGGGAAGTCCGCCGCGAAACCCGCTTACAAGAACGCACGGAAGCTTCGTATCCATTACGTACTTCTTTCCCGCGAGCCATATATAGCTTACCTCGACCGACTCGCCGAAAAACGTGTTAAAAAGTTTTTTAATGAAGCGCTCACTATATCCATTGTCAAGCGACCGGCCGTAAGCCTGTGGCCCTTTTTGGCTTTTTGTCCGTCACGAGGCGGAGATATTCCCACATGAGCAACCCAATCGAATCATTAAAACGCTATGAGTTTAAGCGCGTCATTGAGAACTTAGAGGGTAAGAAGGGACAAGCGACCGAACTTATCACAATATATATTCCGCCCGACAAACAGATCTCAGACGTGGTGAGCCAGCTCAAAGATGAGTACGGACAGGCGTCCAACATTAAATCAAAGAGCACACGGACCAACGTGCAAAGCGCACTCTCATCGATTATGTCGCGCCTCAAGTACTATCGATTTCCGCCGTCAAACGGGCTTGTTATTTTTACAGGGACGATCGCGCTCGGCGGTGACAAGTCAACAATGGAAACGCTCGTCGTAGAGCCCATTGAGCCGATAAAGTCTTACCAATACCGCTGTGATTCGACATTCAACCTTGAGCCGCTCAAGGAAATGCTTAAGGAAAAGCAAGTTTTCGGACTGGTCGTTGTCGACCGAAATGAGGCGACGGTCGGCGTCCTTAACGGCAAACGCATCGAACCGGTCAAGCACCTCACGTCAGGAGTCCCCGGCAAACACACGAAAGGCGGCCAATCGCAGCGCCGTTTTGAAAGGCTGCGCCTCATAGCCATCCACGAGTTCTTCAAGCGTATCGGCGAGGCCGCCAACAACGAGTTTCTCCAACATCCAGAGCTCAAAGGCGTGCTCATAGGCGGCCCGAGTCCAACTAAAGAGGAGTTCGTCGACGGCGAGTACCTCCATCACGAACTACAGCAAAAGATTCTCGGGGCTTTTGATGCGTCCTATACCGACGAGTTCGGCCTTTCAGAACTGGTTGAAAACGGCGCTGAGGTACTCCAAGAGCTCGATTTGATACGCGAAAAGAACGTAGTAGAGCACTTCCTTCAAGAGCTTGTGCGCGATTCAAATAAGGCGACCTACGGCGAGAAGCAGGTACGAAAAGCACTTCAGCTCGGAGCCGTCGATACGCTACTCCTCTCAGAGGCGCTTCGCATTAAGCGGGTGACCAACAGCTGCCCGCTATGCGGGTTCACGCTCGAGGAGACGATCCGCGGGATAAAGGGAGCGGGCGTGTGTCCCAAGTGCGAGGGTGTTATGGAACGCGTCCACGAGGAAGATGTTGTCGACGAGCTTATCCGAAGAGCGGGAGACACGGGAGCCTCGGTAGAGTTTATCTCCACAGACTTCAACGAGGGCGAACAGCTCATGAGAGCATTTGGCGGTATTGCAGCCATCCTGCGTTTTGCGATCGACGAGCGCTGACGGAGTCGTAATGTTTCTCACCTTTCGCAAGCACGTCGAAAAGCTGTTGACAGAAGCGCTCAAACAGTGCGAGTACCCAAGCGGTGACCTAGCACTGGTCGTTAAGCCCGGCTATGCCGACCTTACAAGTATCGTCACGTTTAAACTCGCACCCATCCTGAAGCTGCCACCTCGCGAGATCGCACACAACATCGAACAGCACATCAGTTCTGACGTTCTGGTTGCCCGAGTCGAGGCTGCCGGACCATATGTGAATTTCTTTGTGAGTACCGACTACCTAATTCGCACGCTCAGCGCCGTATTGGAGGAGGATCAGAACTACGGACGANTCAACAGGGACAGCATAGTGATTCTCGAACACACCTCTGCGAATCCAAACGGGCCCCTTCACATCGGCCACGTGCGAAACTCGAGAGGATCAGAACTACGGACGAATCAACAGGGACAGCATAGTGATTCTCGAACACACCTCTGCGAATCCAAACGGGCCCCTTCACATCGGCCACGTGCGAAACTCGATCATCGGCGATACGCTCAGGCGTTGTCTACAGCAGGCCGGATACCGCGTCGAGACCCAGTATTATGTCAATAACATGGGTCGACAGATCGCGCTTGTCGTCTGGGGCCTTATGAACTTTGAACTCAACGACAATAGAAAATCGGATCACGCCACGGCCGACGTCTACGTCAAGGCAAACGCCGACATAGAACTCCATCCTACGAAGCTCAACGAGATAAGAGAGCTTATGCAGCGCTTTGAAAGCGGCGATCAGGACGTCGCTCGTCTGTTCGAAGACGCCGTCGAATTCTGTCTGCGAGGCATCAACCAGACACTTAAAAACCTCCACGTCTCGCACGATCGTTTCGTCTGGGAGAGTGAATTCCTCGACGACTTAGACGGCATCATCGAAGAGCTCCGAAGCTATAGCGCAACCGAGAGTGACGGGTCAATGCACATCGATCTGTCGTCGTTTGGCATCGGCAAAAATCTCGTCGTTCGTCGCTCGGATGGCACGTCGGTGTACGCGACCCGCGACATCGCCTACCACGTCTGGAAGGCGGGACGATGCAACCGCATGATCGACGTGCTCGGTGCGGACCACAAGCTCAACGCACTCCAAGTGGGCAAAGCGCTCGAGATTCTCGACATTAGCGCTCCTGAAGTCGTGTTTTTTGAGTTTGTCTCCCTTCCAGAGGGCTCAATGAGCACGCGCCGAGGTCACTTCATCAGCGCAGATGAGGTGCTAGAGAAAGTGACGGAGAAAGCGTACGAGGAGGTCAACAAGCGGCGCCCAACGTTATCTGAAGAAGAGAAAGGCACGATTGCACAAGCCGTAGGCATTGGCGCGACGCGCTATGACTTGCTCAGGGTATCTGCCGACAAACCTATGGTCTTTAACTGGTCCGAAGCGCTTGATTTCGAGCGTCAAGGGGGGCCATTTTTACAGTACGCACACGCCCGCGCAAGCAATATTCTTGCAAAGACTACTTTTAACCACACGTACGACCCGAATCTACTCACAGACGCATCTGAGATCAAGGTCATTAAACTGTGTGGGCAATTTCCCGCGGTAATCGAAGACATCACCAGCAACTTGAGCGTGAGCGCGCTCACGTCATATGCACGCGAACTCGCGGAGGCATTTAACCAATTTTATCGATTTATGCCCGTGCTCTCTGCTGAACCCGAAATGCGCCGCGCTCGGTTGGCTCTCGTGACGTGCGCACGGATTGTTTTGCGAAACGCGCTAAACTGTCTCGGGATCGAACCGGTTGATTCAATGTGAGGGCATAGCGAGACCCATTCATGCGACGAAGAAATGCCAAGATGTCAGCTCCCTTGTCATACCGCGAGACCCTAGCAAAACAAGGCTATCACGCTATCGGCTGCGGGGGAGCCGTCAAGCCATGTCTGTGGCTTAAGAAGTCCTTGCGAAATGAGGGCGTGTGCTACAAGGAGCAATTTTACGGCATTCCCTCTCACCGCTGTATCCAAATGACCCCCACACTACACTGTAATCAACAGTGCCTGCACTGCTGGAGAGCTACTGATCTAGACGAGACGGAGATGTTCGGGTTTGACGAGCCTCAGAAACTCGTCGATGGCTCGATAACGGCGCAGAAAATGCTTATTTCGGGATACAAGGGCGCCTCGACTACCAACATGCAAAAATTGCAGGAGGCTAACGATCCAAGTCAAGTGGCCATTTCACTCAACGGCGAACCCACGCTCTACCCATACCTCGATGAGCTCATCGAATGCTATCACCACGAACGTATGACGACCTTTGTTGTTTCAAACGGGAGTCATCCCGAAGTTCTCGAACAGATCCATCCGACCCAGCTGTACGTCTCGCTGAATAGTCCAGATGAAAAACACTTCTACTCAATGTGCAAGCCTCAAACGCATAGATTTGAACAGCTGCTCGAATCGTTGCACATACTCGCCGATCATCCCTCTAGAACCGCCCTGCGCATCACGCTCGCAAACGGGGTAAACGCTTTCGGAGAGCCGGGCTATGCAAAGCTCATCGAACTGGCCGAACCTGATTATGTCGAAGTCAAGTCGTATATGCACCTCGGTTTTTCCAGAAAACGCCTTTCACGGGCCGCAATGATGTCATACGAAGGCGTTATGTCATTTGCAAAAGACATTGGCGAACGAACGGGGTACACAGTCGCTGCTGGATCTCCCATCAGTCGCGTTGCGGTGTTGTCTCAAAGCGGGTCAACTGAAAAAATTCACAGCGAGAGATTTTAACTTGGTACATAGCAGCTAGAGGATGCTTATGCGAGCGAAACCCGATATTGCAAAGCTCAAGGCAGAAAAAAACCTCTACGGGCTCATTAACGCACTCAAGGATGCTGATGCGGAAGTCCGCTCACAGGTCGCTGAAATGCTCGGCGAGCTAAAAGACGAAGTCGCAGCCAATGCCCTCATAGATGCGCTCAACGACGACCGCTGGACGGTTAGACGCAATGCCGCGTGGGCGCTTGGGGAGATCGGCTCCGCACGTGCTATTCCATATCTCATCAGAGCGTTTAGCAAAACGTGGGAGGGCATCGACGCCTATTGCGCAGACGCGCTCGTAAAAATCGGTCGGCCCGCAGTAAAGCCGTTGCTTCGGGTGATCGAAGGCACTAGCTCAAACGCTAGATACTGGTCAATTGAGGCCCTAGGCGAGATGGGCGATACGCGAGCCGTGGAGCCCCTGATTGCGCTTCTCGCCGATAAGGACGTGATCATACGATATAACGCTGCGAAGGCTCTCGGCGCTATTGGTGACAGTAGGGCATTCAATCCGCTGGCGCAACTGCTTCACGATCCGAGCGAGATGGTAAAACGGCTAGCAAAAAAGTCCATAAGTAAACTACTCCCAGATGAATTAGCACGTAAAGCTGGCCTTCTGCCTGGACATGTAATAAAGCTGGTCGCTATCGTAAAAACAGAAGACGGGACGCTTAAAGAAATCGATATTGACTTGTGACCCGTTCCGCAGAAACATGCGAATCCGTTAGCTTAAGCATCGAAGAGGGCCTGCCTTTTATGCGTGTAAATGGACTCGCCGTCTCTGTGGCAGCGTATAAAGGTATGAGTGGCTTAACGGATAGACGGTCAAATACGGCCGCCGCGCGTATTTTGCCTATTTGGCCTCAATAAGAGACGTAACGACGATCTTAGCGCCTCAGCGGCGGAGGTAAGCATTTATACCAAGATGACATCGTACCAATTTGAATCAGCTACGCGATCGTAATGAGGTCTGCGTCATTTCGTTAACGCGATCATTCAGCAATAAATTAGTTCAGCATTAGCGTTATTATGGCTCACGTACCCCTGTTTATCGACCTAAAAGACAGGCGCATCGTCATATTCGGCGGTGGACATGTTGGCGAGAGAAAGGCCAAGATGTTTTGCGCTTACGGGCTAACGACAGTCGTAAGCACGAGTTTTACAGCTGAATTGTTAAAAATGGCAGACGGTGGTCTTATTGATGCGATTGTAGACGACTTAAAAGATGTAAAGAAGTTCCTTACAGGCGCTTTTATCGTCGTTCCAGCAACCAATAATCGCACGCTCAATGCTTTTATCGCCGATCAAGCTAAAGCGATGAACATCCTCGTTAACCAAGTTGATGGTATTGGCGAGGTTATTGTTCCGTCGATTATCAACAAAGACAATATCCACGTCGGGATTTCGACGATGGGCAAAAGTCCCACATCAGCCCGATTTCTGAGACTGCAAATCGAAGAGCTCATAGAAAACGTTGCTCTTATGGTAACGCTCCAAGACAAACTGCGCACCATCCTAAAGAAGCGGATTGGCAGCCAACTCGAGCGAAGGCGTATCCTTGAAATAATTATAAACGACCAGGGTGTGTGGGCTGAACTCGCGCGTAGCGACGACGCGGGACTACAAGCGGCACTTAAGATCGTGGAAAACGAACGATTGATGCAGCAAGCGACGACACAAGGGGTTCATACGTGAATGGGATCTGCAACCTTTCGATAACGCACAAGTGGGCAAGCCTGAACGAATTAGAGTGCGCTCGCATTGACAACGTGGAGGGCGCATTGAAAGCAATGCACGCAGCCGCTGGCGTTAGTGAATGTGTCATCGTGCAAACGTGCAATCGGATTGAGGTCTACCTCAACGTAACGAATGAGTTCGACGTTAGCACGTTTGTAGCGCGTCTCTTTCCCTCTGTGCCACCAGAGCTCATTGGTCGATACGAGGCGCGCGAATCACTGCGGCACTTAATGCGACTAGCCTCAGGCCTCGATTCTATGATTGTAGGCGAAGACCAGATACTTGGCCAACTTAAAGAGGCGGTCGAAATGGCTCGCAAAGAGGACACATTAGGGCCCGATTTGGGCTTAGCATTATCCAAGGCGATTAAAGCCGGAAAGCGAGTACGAACGGAGACGCAGATCAACCGCGGCTCAGTGTCCGTCGGCTCAGCAGCGGTTAACCTCGCCGAACGGGTAATGGGTTCCCTCGAAAACAAAGCTATTCTGAGCATCGGCGCCGGTGAGCTGGGAACGCTTGTCGCTGTCGCTCTCGCCGAGCGAGAGCTTAAGGCGATGTTTTTCTCAAACCGGACCTTTCGACGCGCGCAAACCCTAGCTAAAAGGCTTGGAGGCACTGCGATCAGATTTGACAAGATAGACGACTACCTGTGTGAAGCAGACCTAGTAATAAGCGCTACTGCAGCGCCGCACTGCATACTTACCCATGATCAAGTAAGTTACGCTATGCAACAACGAAACGGCCGGTCACTAGTCATCATCGACATAGCCAATCCGCGTGACGTAGAAGAAAGTGTCGCTACGCTAGACAACGTTGACCTGCACAACATCGACGATTTACGCAAGATCACCGAACTTAACCTTAAGAAGCGACGTGCCGAGATCGGAAAAGTAGTCGCGATCATCAACCAAGAGCTCAACCTGCTCGAACGGCTATACAAGAAAGATCGCGCAAATGAGCTTATTGCGAGTTTATATCAAAACGCAGAAGAACTTAGGGCGCGCGAGCTTGAAAAAGCGCATAACCGTCTACGAAACGAGGAAGATCTTAACAAGTACGAACAGATCTTAGATGATTTGTCAGGTTCAATCGTGAATAAACTGCTTTTTGAGCTAACTGCGTCACTCAGAGAGGCAGCTGCTAACGACGATTACGACCTAATGAGCTCAGCGCGCAAACTGTTTAAACATCAGGAGGTTTAGGTGGCCAATCGACCCGCACGGCTTCGTAAAAAGGGCGTCAGAAAGTTGGTTCGAGAGACGACACTGCTCCCAAGCGATCTGATATGCCCCCTGTTTGTCGATGAGAATGCACAAAAGCCCATGGCTATCCCCTCCCTGCCGGGATTTTATCGCCACACGGTCGAAACGGCAGTATCTGAGGTCGAGGCGATCACGGAACTCGGCGTTCCCGCGGTCATCGTGTTTGGGGTGCCGCGCTCTAAAGACGAGACAGGAAGCGCTGCACTTAAGGGCATCGTACAAGACACTATCAGCGCGATAAAAACGCAGGTGCCAGCAGCCACGGTCATTGCCGACGTGTGTCTGTGCGAATATACGAGCCACGGACACTGCGGCATCGTTAACGAAAAGGGCACGATCCTAAACGGGCCGACACTCGAAATGCTGCAGCGTGTCGCAACGTCATACGCACGCGCCGGGGTAGATATCGTCGCACCTTCAGGGATGATCGACGGGATGGTCGGTGCGATACGCGCGCAACTCAATGAGGACGAGTTTGACGAAGTTGCGATTATGCCTTATGCGGCTAAGTACTACTCAAGCTTCTATGCGCCGTTTCGCGACGCTGTGGATTCAGGATGCGCTTTCGGGGATAGGTCGACTCATCAAATGGACCCAGCAAACACCGACGAAGCGGTTCGTGAGGTGCGTCTGGACCTAGAAGAGGGCGCCGACATTATCATGATAAAGCCCGCACTGCCTTATCTCGATATCATTTATCGAATTAAACAGACCTTCGGCGTTCCCATCGCCGCNTACAGCGTTAGTGGGGAGTACACCATGTTACGCGCGGCAATTGACAGCGGGAATTTGNCCAATGATGCCATTTTTGAGACGCTCCTTTCCATAAAGCGGGCCGGGGCAGATATGATCGTAACCTATTTTGCAAAAGAAGCGGCAAAGACGCTGGCCTCGGAGTGAGAGGGGTGACGATGCAAACACACGAGTCTGAGAGACTATATAAAAAAGCGTTAAAGCTGATGCCAGGTGGCGTTTCAAGCCCGGTTCGCGCGATAGATCCCTATCCGTTTTACGTCCAGAAGGCAAGCGATTCGCGAATATGGGACGTGGACGGAAACCTTTACATTGATTACTGTATGGGTTATGGCCCACTCATGCTCGGCCACACTCACCCTGCTGTGCAGGAAGCGGTGACACAGCGTCTAAAATTAGGGTGGGACTATGGAACCCCTATTGAGGCTGAGATTGCTCTCGCAGAGCGCATTCAAGAGGACTTCTCCTCAATAGAGAAGCTTCGATTCGTATCAACGGGAACCGAAGCCACGATGAGCGCGCTTCGCACCGCTCGCGGGTTTACAGGGAAAGACACTATCGTAAAAATCGAAGGGGGCTACCACGGCGCCCACGACGCAGTGCTTGTCAAGCCAGGATCGGCTGCAATCTCCGCTGCGAGCTCACTGGGGGTACCGGCCGACGCCATAAAAAACACCATTCAAGTCCCGTTCAACAACGTTGAGGCCCTGTCAAACGCCTTAGAAAAAGCTGACGCCGCGTGCCTTATCATAGAACCGGTGATGGGGAACATCGGCCCCGTACTACCGGAGAAGACCTACCTTACGGAAGTTAGAAAAATTACCGAAGAGAACGATACGCTCCTCATATTTGACGAAGTGATTACCGGGTTCCGACTGTGCATCGGAGGCGCGCAATGTCTTTACGGCGTCACTCCCGATCTCACTACGTTAGGTAAAATTGTCGGCGGCGGATTTCCGATTGGGGTGTTTGGAGGCAAAAAGGAGATTATGGAATGCGTTGCGCCATCAGGAGGGGTTTTTAACGCAGGTACGTTTAGCGGGCATCCTGTTTCACTTACAGCAGGAATTGCGACGCTCAGCGTGCTCAACGAGGAGGGCTATAAACGCGTCAATGGCTTGGGTGACCTCCTTAGGAGGATGCTCGTCGACCTCCTCGAAGAACTCGACATTCATTTTACGGTACAAGGAATCGGCACGATGTTCCAAGTCTTTTTTACCAACAAACCGGTTAGAAACTATCAAGACGCGCTCACCAGCGACGTTGATGCGTACAAGAAATTGGCTGCTTTTATGCGCGAAGAAGGCATTTTCTTGGCTCCTTCGCAATATGAAACGAACTTTATATCACTAGCACACTCAAACGAGGATTTGGAGTACACCATTCGTGCGTACGCTAACGCATTTAAACGGCTTTATAACCTAGACGCCGACACCCCTGGCTACTAGCCTCAGTGACGACAGCGAACAACGGATAGAGCGTGATCAAAATACTACGTATTGGCACCAGAGGTAGCAAACTCGCATTAATTCAGGCTGAAATGGTCAAGAGCTTACTCGCTAAGAACGGCGTGGAAAGCAAGTTGATTATAGTCCAGACGAGCGGCGATAATTTTGCCAACAAGCCCTTCCGAGAAGCAGGTATTGGCGCCTTTGTGAGAGATATCGACGACCTAATGCTTATGGGCGACATCGATATCGCCGTGCATAGCATGAAGGACGTCCCTACAAAAAGGCCAAAGGAGATCGGTATTTGTGCCGTTATGNCACGCGCAGCTCCGTATGACGTTTTGATTTACGAGCGTCCGTTGCGTGAAGGAGCCACCATAGGCACCTCGAGCTTGAGACGACAGGCGCAACTAGCGCGATATTATCCACACTACAACCGCAGACAGATTAGGGGCAACGTCGACACGCGGATAAGAAAAATAAGGGCAAGCGAGTTTGACGCGGTGATTCTCGCCGAGGCGGGACTCGAGCGTCTCGGCATCCGGATCAACAAGAAGCGTCTCCCATTCATTCCATCGCCAAACCAAGGCATCATCGCCGTGATGGCAAATCAAGAAATCGACGAGTTCGATGCCGTCGCCAAAATCAATAACAAACAAACCCTCATTGAAGCCATGGTTGAGCGAGTCATCATGGAGGCTTTAGGAGGAGGGTGCTTAGTCCCTCTTGGCATTTTAGCACGCGCTGCAGGCGAGTTTGTTAACGTCGTTGCCGAGGTGCTCTCGCTTGATGGCCAAAGGGTAGTGCGCCTCACCGATCGCATACCTACTGATAATTACGAACAAAACTCAAAAGCATTTGCCCAGCGAATGAAAGAAAACGGAGCTGACTCGTTGATTGCTGAAGCCATCGCATCGGTGGCAGCGCTTAAATGAAAAATGAAAGCAAAAAACACGTCTAAAGGAAAGGTGCTCTTAGTGGGGGCGGGGCCCGGTGACCCAGATCTATTGACCCGAAAAGCCGAACGCGCTATAAAAAGTGCTGATGTTGTGCTCTACGACAAGCTTGTCGATGAGCGCGTAATCGCGCTCGTTCCCGAAAAGATAGAGCTCATAGACGTCGGCAAGGACCCAGACCACCATAAAGTTCCGCAACAGCAGATTAACGATCTTCTTGTTAAATACGCGAAAAAAGGCAAGAAGGTCGTGCGGCTCAAGGGCGGCGACCCCTACGTATTCGGTCGCGGTGGGGAGGAGGCCGAAGAGTTAGTCGCCCACGGAATCGACGTGGAAATTGTGCCCGGTATCTCATCAGCCGTGGCGGTTCCTGCGTATGCTGGTATCCCGTTAACGCACCGCAAGTACGCTTCCACATTTACCGTCATTACGGGCCACGAGGCAGCGGGCAACAAGCTTAAGTGGGACGTTCTCGCCCAACTTAATGGCACGCTCGTCATTCTGATGGGCGTGGGAACCCTCGCAGAGAACGTCGCGAAACTCATCGCCTCTAATAAGCCTGCGCAAACACCCGCGGCAATCATTGCACAAGGAACTACCAGCCGCCAAAAAGTCGTTGTTGGTACATTAGCTAACATAGCACTCAAAGCTGAAGCAGCCAACGTGGAAGCTCCAGCGGTGCTAGTTGTCGGTGACGTTGTAAAACTCGCACACATCCTAAGACCGCAAGATGCAAACGCTAGCGATCATTAGACCTAAAAAACAGCTTGAGGATTCAAAAAAAGTCGTCGAATCCTTCGGGTATAGAGCTTTGGCAGCCACACTGGTTGATATCGTACCTTTACGCGACTCGCTTTGGTTTACTTTCCTAGATGAGCTAACGAAAGGCAGCGTGGACTATCTAATACTTACGAGCGCAAACGGTGCACTGAGTTGCGCGCAGCTCGGACTCAAAGCCGAGAATATTCCCAAATCGACGCGTGTCGTGGCCATAGGACCCGCAACCAGAACTGCATTGCTTAAAGAGCAGCTTCGCGTTGATCTGATGCCGTCTGAGTACAGCTCACGCGGCATCGTTCAGATGCTCAGTAACGTAGCAGGAAAAAAAATCTGGGTCTTGCGCAGCGCTTACGGCAGCTCTGAACTAATCGAAGGGCTTCAGAAAGACGGCGCGGCTGTTAAAGAGCTCGTGCTGTATACGCTAAAAAAACGCTGTGGGCCACCTCAGCGAGACTTAATACAGGAAGTAACGGAAGGTGACGTAGCCGGCATTCTATTTACGAGCGCCATGACCGTAAGGGCTTTCTTTGACTGCGCTGACCGAATGGGAGCACGCGAGCGGCTAATCGAACGACTAGCAAATCAGCTCATTGGTGCTATAGGGATCCCTACAGCCGATGCGCTTCGTGCGTGCAACGTGAAGGTCGACGTAATACCAAAAGACGCCACATTTGGCGAGCTCGTCTCAGTCGTACATTCAACTTTGATGAATCGCGCACTATAGCGGACCTGAGAATTCTCTATGGATATACTTCTAGCTGAGTACGCAAGTGTAATGATGCCCAACCTCGCGGAAGAGGGGCACGCGATGTTGCGCACCCTCGAAGCAGGCTTCCAAACTCGCGGACATTCAGTGCGCGTGCCACACCCGCGAAAGGGAGATTCAAGCGCGTTTCACACACAGGTAGGGCAACTTGCACAAGTATGCGATGCAGGACTCGTCATCGCTCCTGACAACCTCCTATATGATTTCTCAACGCTCGTTGAACAACACACAACGAATCTCGGGTGTCCAGCAGAGGCGGTCAAGAAAGCGGCAGACAAACTCACCGCTTCTATGGTGCTTTCACGTGGATCACTGACCGTTCCTGAAATAAATCCCCCAACAGGCCCGTACATCGTTAAGCCTCGCAACGGCTGTGGCGCAGAGGGGATTCACATCGTCGAAACGTTCGATCCTGATGACATCGACGAAAACATGCTTGTTTCTAAGTTTATCTCAGGGGAGCACATAAGCGTGAGCCTCATTGTTGGAAAAACAGTACTACCTCTATCGATCAACAAGCAGCACATTCGCATCGACTCGACTATCAAATATCTGGGTAATACAACTCCTTATTCCGTTCCGAACGCGAGCGCAGTCATCGATCAAGCCTCGAGAGCCGCACAGTTACTAGGATGCAAAGGGTACGTTGGCGTTGACATCGTGTTACAGCCTAACGGCATCGTGAATATAGTCGATGTGAATCCGCGTCCTACAACGGCGATAGTAAGCATCGACAAGGTGATCGGCAACGTGGCAGATCTTATTCTTAAAGCGCGATTAGGAAAAAGACTGCCTGCGCTCCTAAAACCACACGGCAAACACACGTTTGTAAGAACAAATTGCGGCAGCAATCACCATCTTTGAACTCCTATGGCCCAAATAATCGGAATCGACATCGGTGGAGCGAATACGAAAGTTGCCTCTGCTAGCGGAGCCGCTAGAAGCTTTTACTTGCCACTGTGGAGGAAGAACGACCTCACAGGCTTGTTACGGCGCGTGAAAAATGAGTTTCGGCCAGAGTGCGTAGGGATCGTTATTACAGGAGAGTTAGCCGACGCTTTTGCGAGCAAGAAAGAAGGAATTTGTTCTATAGCTGCTGCTGTCAGCTCAGTCTTTTCGAAGTCGTACTATCTGAATGTGTACGGAGAGCTTACCCAAGGTATAGCAGAAGAAGACGCACATTTATACGCTGCGTCAAACTGGGCGGCCTCGGCCGCCTTTCTCGCAAAGAGCGTCAAAGACTGCATATTCACAGATGTTGGAAGCACGACATCCGACGTCATTCCTATCAAGAATGGCAAGCCGATCGCCCCAACTACGGACTTTGAACGATTGAGACAGTACGAACTCATCTATACGGGCGTGCTCAGAACCAACATCGCGACCATTTTGCACTATGTAAACCTCAGCGGTAAGAAGTATAAGCTCTCCACAGAACTGTTTTCGATCACCGCAGACGTGTACCGCTTGCTAGGCAACATAGATGACGCAGATTACGCCTGTGACACTCCTGATTCTCAATCACGCGATCTTGAGGCGTGTTATCAAAGAATCGCGCGAGTCCTGCTTTGCGATGTAAGCGAGCTTGGCAGGGAAAACGTACACGAGGTTGCCAAGCAAGTGGAACACGCGCAGATCAACGAGCTTGCCGAAGCACTTGAGTTTCAGGCGAGGGAGTACGAGTTACACACGATCGTCGGAGCAGGCCTGGGAGAGTTTCTCATTGCCAATGCAGCTTTGAAGGTAGGACTTAAATTTCGACTGCTCTCGCAGCAATACGGACGCTCGCTTTCGAACGTCTTCCCTGCATTTGCAGTTGCGCAGCTCGTTCAAAACGGGTAGCTCACTGCAATCTAATCGAGTCGAAACGGCCTAATAAAATATCCTAGGTCTTCCAACTTGTGATTCCCTATCTGAATCCTTTTAAGCGTCAACGCCGAAGTACTGTCTTTCACAAAGCACTTATCAAGCGTCCATAAGTGTGACAAAAAATTGTACTCACGCGCTCTTATACCCTTTTTTTACTCTTTTTGAATCGAGGAGTTACGACCGTTTTAGCTAATGATGCGGAATGCTACTATAGGATCCACTTTGGATGCCTCTGCGCCGCGCGTGAGCCTAACTGTCGTCTCTGTGCAGAGAGGCTCACAAACGCAGTAAATTACGCACACAGTAGTGAGCACAATTGACACGCCGCACTCAGAAAATGCGTCGTTTTGACGCTACCACGGAAGGTGGGGAGAAAGCGATGAACAGTGAACGAGATGATTTTAGATCCAACGTGTTTACCGCTCCGAGCGCTCACCAAGGAAAACCACGTACAAACGTCACGGAATCGATCATTAAAATGCTCGACGACTTCGGGCTCAATGAGAAGGAGGCGCAGCTGTACGTGCACTTGCTGAGGTACGGGCCGAAGCGGGCAGGCGACCTTGCGCGGTCTCTG
>JGI20198J14950_1000021_pt1 | contig 19282 bp, 21 predicted proteins | sample NGESurshal092012_6_FD_14950 | JGI IMG/M metagenome (IMG submission 14950) | reverse complement strand
CGCGTGAATTGGTGTGATTCGGCGTGGCGATATGGGGCGGATGGCCTCCCACCTGGGAAAATGGTGATTGCTAAAGTCCCCATGACCCCGAAGAGAAGGCCATCCGCGAGATGCAATTATCACAGAGTCCGAGGGTCGCCGCGACCTTCGATGACGCGAACCTGTTGCCGTCGGCGGGGTTGGTGCCGGTGATGCGGTTGGCCCGCCGGGCCGGGTTGGAATCGTTGGTGACCAGGTTCCTGACGGTGCCCGGTGGGGCGGGCACGAACGCCGCGGCGAAGGTGGCCTCGATCGTGGCCGGGATGCTCACCGGCGCGGACAGCATCGCCGACATGGACGGGTTGCGGGAGGGCGCGGTGGGCAAGGTGCTGCCCGGGGTGAAGGCGCCGTCGACGGTGGGCACGTTCCTGCGGGCGTTCACCTTCGGTCATGTCCGGCAGTTGGGGGCGGTCGCGGCCAGGTTCCTGGTGGCGTTGGCGCAGCTGGTGCCGTTGCTGACCGGGCATGACGATCACCGGGACGCGGTGACGTGGCTGGATGTGGATGACACGATGCGGGAGTTGTACGGCTACGCCAAGCAGGGCGTCGGGTACGGGTACAACAAGGTGAAGGGCCTGAACGCGTTGCTGGGCATCGTGTCCGCGGGCAGCGCACCGATCATCGTCGGGCATCGGCTCCGTAAGGGCGCGGTCACCTCCGCCGGTGGTGCCGGGAAATTCCTCGCGGACGCGATCGCCGCGGCCCGCCGGGTCGGCGCCGGGACGGTGATCCGCTGCCGGTTGGACTCGGCGTTCTACAACCACAAGGTCATCGCCGCGATCAGGCACGCGAAGGCGCAGTTCTCCATCACCGCCCGGATGAACAAGGCCGTGCAGAAGGCCATCGGTTTGATTCCCGAGGACACCTGGGTGTCCATCAAGTACCCGAAGGCGATCTACGACCAGGATGAGCAGCGGTGGATCTCCGACGCGCAGGTCGCCGAGATCACTTACACCGCTTTCACTTCCAAGGCCCGTAAGCACCAGGTCACCGCAAGGTTGATCGTCCGGCGGGTGAAGCGGCTCAACCCGAAGACCGCCCCGCAGGGTCAGGGCGAGTTGTTCACCGTGTACCGCTACCACGCGGTCGTTCACCGATTCCACCGAACCGATGCTGATCGCCGAGGCCCATCATCGTGACCACGCCATCGTCGAACAGGTCATCGCGGATCTGAAAAGCTCAGCCCTGAAACACTTTCCGTCGGGATCGTTCAACGCCAACGGGGCGTGGCTGGCGTGCGCGGTGATGGCCTACAACCTGTCCCGAGCGGCCGGGGTGCTCGCCGGCCGGAAACTGGGCAAGGCCCGCACCGCCACCATCCGCAGCACAGTGATCAACATCCCCGCCCGCCTGGCGTTCTCCGCCGGCAGCTACACCCTGCACCTGCCGGCGAACTCCCGCCGCGAGACACCGTTCATGACCATGTTCGACAGCATCCAGGCCCCACCCAAAGCGGCCTGACCCCCCCCGGCCGACCGCCATCCCAGGCCCGACCCAGCACCACCCGGACACCCCGATGACAGATCGGGCGATACCGGCTACCCCACGGTCGGTCACCACCCCTTCAAGATCAACAACCGGATTCCAAGATCAACTGGTGGCTACGCGGTGGATTTAGGCTCAACGCGGAGCCCGAATCACCTCAGCATCACCGCTCGGTGATTTGGCGCCCATCGCGATTACCGCGACTGGTTGGAGCATCATCTCGACGGCCCAGAGGCTTTCGGGGTGAGCGAACTGGTCCTCTCGGCGTTTCTCCGTGTGGTGACCAATCATCGCGTTTTCAGCACGCTAACGCCCGTGGATACTGCGCTCGAATTCTGCGATGTCGTGCGCGATTCGCCGGCCACTGTGATCGTGCGGCCAGGTGAGCGGCATTGGGCCCATCTTCGCCGAGCTGTGTGCGCGAACGCCGGCTCGCGGAAATCTCGTCCCTGACGCGTATCTCGCTGCCCTCGCCATGGAGAACGGCGCGACCTTCGTCACCCATGACCGTGGGTTCGCCAGGTTCCGAAGTGTTCGGTTGTTGGATCCGCTCGCGGATTGACCGACGACTGCGGAGCGCACTTCGCCGGCGATCAGCCGGCGATCCGATCCAGTGCGGCCGAGGCGTGCGGGGAAAGCTCGATGTCCGAGTGGGCACGTTCCTCGACATGAGCGAGCCGGCCATCCGGGGTGATGCCGTAGAGCCGGGTGCTGCCCACCACGGGCGGCGCGGTAGGGGTGCGCCAGCCCACATCGGTGGACAGCGCCCAGCTGGCGACCGAGCGCGCCTGCCCGTAGAACACCTCGACCCGGCCAACCGCGTGAGCCACCAGCAGCTCGATGGAGCCGTCAGGCTGCGGACGCCAGTAGCCCGCTTCGCGTTCGCCCGGCCCGGTGACTGAGCCGTCCGGCCCGAGTAGCCAGCTGACCGACTCGTACGTCAGGAATGGCCGACCGTCGTGGGCGATGGTGATCTGCTGACCGAACTGGGGGTCCTTGACGCCCGGATCGTTCCCGAAAACCCCTGTGCCGCGCCAGATGCCTACCAGTGGGAGCAGCGGTTGGCAGGCCGGATGAAGCGTCGGGCCGAAGCGCAGGTTCGCGGTGTCCTCGGGCACCGGCAGTGGGGCGGTGTCGCCGATATTGCGGCCGGCGGTCAGCGCGGCCCGCTGCGCCGCGGCCGCCACGGCCGCGTCGCCGCTACCCCATTCGGCGCCGGGGATCTGTTCGGCGTCCGGGATGCCCTCGAGATCGGGGAGAACCGGGCCGGGTGTGGACGGAACTTCGTGCGCGACATCGACGTACTCGCCGGCAGTGCGCTCGGCGGCGACCAGTCCGGCGATCTCCTCCGCGGTGGTACCCGGGTCGTGACCGGGGTCAGTGCTGTCGCTCACCGGTCTTCGTGCAGCAGCCGATAGACGACGTAGATGGCGAACCACGTGACCAGCAGCGCGACCGCCACCAGCAATCCGGTATAGAAGATCTCCACGGGGTCAGCCTAGCCTGAGTGCCCCGGCATCAACCGGGCCTGCGGTGTGACGACCGTGACGCGACAACCGTGACGCCTCCGAACAGGTGCCTGACCAGACGCGGCCCCACGGGTGAACGCGCACCACGCGGGCCGGGCGTCCACCGGGGAAACGCCCGGCCCGTGCGCACCGGTGGTGTGCTGCTGTCAGCCGACGAGGACGTCCACCGGCGAGACGCCCAGTACCGCCTGCACGCTGGCCTGGCCGTTGCCGACCCTGGACAGTGCGCGCACCGTCCAGCTGCCTGGTGCCGCGTAGAACCGGAAGTCGCCGGCGGAGGAACTCACCACCTCGGCGGTGAACTCGCCGGTGCCGTCCAGCAGCCGGACAAAGGCCCCGGCCACCGGGTCCGGCCCGTTGAGCACCTTTCCCTGCAGGATGGCCTGGTCGGTGATGCTGGTGCCGACAGGCAGGTCGAGGCTCTGTTCCGGCGCGCCGCAGTCGCTCACGGGTATTCCTTTCGGGAGGTGAATCTCCGGGCCGTCGGCCGAAGGATGGACGATCAGGCGCCGGTCTCCACCGGGACGCCGACCAGCGAGCCGTACTCGGTCCAGGATCCGTCGTAGTTCTTGACGTTCTTCTTGCCGAGGATCTCGGTCAGCACGAACCAGGTGTGGCTGGAACGCTCGCCGATCCGGCAGTACGCGATGGTGTTCCTGGAATCGTCGACGTCGGCGTACAAGTCGGTCAGCTCCGCGTCGGACCGGAAGGTGCCGTCCTCGTTCGCGGCCTTGGACCACGGGACGTTCACCGCGGTCGGGATGTGTCCGGCGCGCTGCGCGGCCTCCTGAGGCAGATGCGCCGGCGCGAACAACTTGCCGGAGAACTCGTCGGGCGAGCGGACATCGACCAGGTTCTGGTTGCCGATCGCCGCGACGACCTCGTCACGCAGGGCGCGGATCGAGGTGTCCTGCTCCTTTGCCGTGTACGTGGTCTCGACTCGATCGGGGGTGTCGGTGACGAGCGCGCGTCCGTCGAGCTCCCACTTCTTGCGACCGCCGTCGATCAACTTGACGTCCTGGTGGCCGTACAGCGTGAAGTACCAATAGGCGTAGGCGGCGAACCAGTTGTTGTTGCCGCCGTACAGCACAACGGTGTCCTCATCGGAAATGCCCTTGGCGGACAACAGCTTTTCGAATCCGACGCGATCGATGAAGTCGCGGCGGACGGGGTCCTGCAGCTCGGTCTTCCAGTTGACCTTGACGGCGCCGGCGAGATGACCGCCGTCGTAAGCCGTGGTGTCTTCGTCGACCTCGACGAAAACCACACCGGGAGTGGACAGGTTCTGCTCTGCCCATTCGGTGGTGACGAGGGAGGCCTCGCGGCTCATACTGCACTCCTTGCGGGGGATGAGGTGCCACGCCGGATGGCGAATGACGGACGGGAAATGTGCGGGCGGACGAGATGAGGGCGCGAGAGAGGTCAGCGCCTCGGGGCGCCGATCGGCACCCGGTGAGGGTACGGATCGACGGCGGGGTGCGGCGGCGCTGACCGTCAGGTCGAGGAGAGACGCACCCGGGGAACGCAACAGAGTGCGCTCCCGACGCGCACGAGGTCGACGGCGCGTCGGCTGGTCAGCAGCGGCCCCATGTCGCTAACGGTAGCAGCCCGCTGCCAGCCGTCCGACCAGGGACGACAGCCCGCTGAAGCGGTCCTGCGGTCGGAAACTCAGGCCTCACCGGTGGTGATCCGCGAGCGCACCGCAGAAGGACAACCCGGGATCGTCACGCGGCCCGTGGGACGACCACCACCGGTCCGGCCACTCGATGCAGCACGCTGACAGCCACCGAGCCCAGCATCAGGGTGGCGAAGCCGCCGCGGCCGCGGGAGCCGACCACGACCAGGTCCGCCGATCGCGCCTCCTCGGCCAGCACCTCCGCCGGATGACCCATTCGCACCAGGGTGTCGAGAGGGACGTTCGGATGCCGAATCCGGCAGGCCGCGATCGCTTCCTCCAGCAGCGCCGTCGCCCCGGACTCCAGGAGCTCCGCCGCCTCCGGCGAGGTGGGGCGGGTGCCAAGGACCGGGTACTGCCAGGTACTCACGACCAGCACGGACGCTCCCCGCAGCGCTGCCTCGTCCACCCCGAAGCGGACCGCCTCCGAGCTGCTCAGGCCGTCCACGCCGACCACGATGCGGCCGCGCGGCTGTCCGCCGGACGAGCGGATGACGGCGAGCGGGGTGCTGGTATGGCCGGCCAGGTGACCGGTCAGCGACCCGGCAAACACACCCTTCCAGCCGCCGAAGCCCCGACCGCCGACGACCAGCAGGTCGACCCGTGTGGACACCGTGACCAGCACGCTGGTGGGGTGGCCTTCGATGATCTCGATCTCCGGTTCGACCGCAGGCCCCGGCGAATGCCCGGCCGTCCGCTCGTCCGCGGCGTCCGTCTTGCTGTCCGCTTCCGGGTGCACAACGCTCTGCGGTTGGCCTCCGGTGCCCTCGCCCGAGAGGGGCAGGGTGCGCGCAATCGCGGCTCGGATCTGGGTCATCCGATCGCTGATGTGACGGTTGATCTCGTCCACGTGCTGCGGTGAATCGTGCGGCCATTCCAGTGCCGACGGCCTGGCGATCACCGCGATCAGTCGGGCCTGTCGCAATCCGGCCTCCACGCAGGCCCAGCGCAGGGCGAGCAGGCTCGGGTCACTGCCGTCGACACCTACCGCGATGACGCCGGTCACGGCGCTCACCTCCGTTCTCCAGATCGCTCGAGCACCCACCCGAGCACCCATCCGAGCTACCCACCCGAGCACCCACCCGAGCACCCACACGAGGGCTCTCGCTGGCGCCTACTGGTGGCCGGTGGCGTGTGCGATGCCGCTGCCTGATGCTGTCACGGTCAGGCATACCGGGCGAGCGCCGCGAGCGGACAGCCCGGCGCGGGCCACCACCGGAGCCGCGCTACCTGAGCTGGGACAGCCGGAAAGCGCCGGTGCTCACGGTCAGCACAAGGTCGTTGCCGCGCACGGCCGCGACCGCGTCGGTGATCGCGAACGGCAGACCGGCCAGCGACAGCGAAGTGCTCAGCTGCCCGGCCAACACGTCCGCTGCCGCCGCGGCGACCGGCGTCAGATCGATCCCGGCGGCGGACAGGTGTGCCACCGTCAGCATCAATGTGCCGTTGGTGATGCTGATGGTCGCCGCGCCGGTGAGCGGGATCGACTGCCCGGCGATGGTCAGCGTTGCGGCGGCAACGATTCCGCCGTCCGGACCGGCGCTCAGCGTCAGGTCGGGCCGTCCGACGGCAGCGGCCAGGGAATCCAGCGGGATCAGCGCGCGAACGTTCGCCGATTGCGCGGTGAGGTTGGACGTGTTTCCGGCGAGCGCATCGCGGAGCGGCAGGTCCACGGTCTGAAGTTCTGCGACGGCCCGCACACCCGGGATCGCGTCCGCCGACGTGGTGCTCGCACTGATCACCACCTGCGGGTAGCTGCCCTGGATGGCGTGCCACAGAAAGGGAAATCCCTCGATCGAGACGTCGGGGGTGATGTCGGTACCCACCTCGGACGAGATGGCGTCAGCGGTCCGGGACTCCGCGTTGGCGCGGGCTCCGAAGTCCGCGGCCACCAGCAGCACCAGAAGGACGATCACAGTGATGACGAGCTTGCGCACCCGCCCAGTGTCTCAGCGTTCCGGCCCCGGCTCCGCCGCACCAGCAGCGCGGTGGACCGCGATGGCCCGCTCGTCGGCGGCCTGTGTGATCACCGTGGTGGTCCAGAGCGCAATTCGATGGATCAGCGCGGCGGACGTCCCCGTTTCGCCGTGACCCATGTCCTGCTCGATCCACAGCTCCGCGGCGCCGCCGGAAGCCCGCCGGAGCATCTCCGCGTGCGCCGGGCCGAAGTAGTCGTCCTTCGTGCCGTGCACGAGCAGGCAGGGCACGGTGATGTTCGCCATCGATTCGACCGGGCTCGGTGGCAGGTGTTCCCAGGGCCGGGTCAACCGGACACCCAACACACGCCCGACCATCGGCCCGGCGGGGCTTTCCAGCAACCAGTGAACCCGGCGCATCGGGGTCGTTTCGCGGATGTACCACCGTGACGGCGCCGAAACAGCGACAACCGCGTCGCCGCGATCCACTCCATGGGCAGCGTGCCGCAGCGCGATCGCCGCTCCCAGGGAGAATCCGACTACGGCGACCGAGGAGTACCCGAGCTCCCTGGCCCAGCGGACCGCGGCGTCCAGGTCGAGGATTTCGTCACGGCCGACCGATGATCGTCCGGTCGAACGACCGTGTCCCCGGAAATCCACGGCGACAACGCCGCCATGGGTGGCGAATGCGGCCATCACCTGCTGGGTGGCCGGCTTGTCGATCCCGTGGGTGAACCCATGCGCCACCACCCATCCCGGACCGCCGGCGGGCCCGCGGTAGTGCAGACCGGCCAGCATCTCGCCGTCGTCGGTGGCACACCGGAACCGGACCCCTGGCCCGGGCGTCATGACGATGGAGCCGTCGCCAACGTTGTCACCTATTCTGGCCTCCAGTAGTGACCTGCCACGCACGCCCCGCGGCACGACATGCCGTCGTGACACCGACGAAACATGGCCCTGATGGTTCGCGCGGTGAATCGTCATCTGATGATCAGTCGCGGCACCGCGCCGCGGACGCTGCCGAGCCGGAAGCCGTCAAGAACGACGTTAGACTTGCATGTCGGTGACCTGCAGACGAGGAGGAGGCAGATGGAACTCCTGCTGCTGACCACCGATCCCACCCCGGCGTCGGTGTTGCCCGCGGTGGACCTGCTGCCCGTGCGGATCCGATCCGCACCGCCCGAGGCGGCGTCCCTGGTCACGTCGGGGCCCTACGACCTGCTCCTGCTGGACGCCCGCCATGATTTGGCCGCGGCCAGGACACTGTGCCGGTTGCTGGGTGCCGACGGTCTCGCGGTATCCATCCTTGCTGTCGTGACTGAAGGCGGGATGGTGGCGATCGGACCGGAATGGGGAGTGGCCGACGTCGTGCTGGCCACCGCCGGGCCCGCCGAGGTGCACGCCCGGCTGCGCCTGCTGTCGGCCAGGACCAACAGTTCGGCGAACTCGGGGATGATCAGCCTCGGTGAGCTGACCATCGAGGAAGACACCTACACCGCGCGCTTGCGCGGCCGGCCGTTGGAGCTGACCTACAAGGAGTTCGAGCTGCTGAAGTTCCTGGCTCAGCACCCCGGCCGGGTCTTCACCAGGGAGCAGTTGGTCACCGAGGTCTGGGGCTACGACTTCTTCGGCGGTACCCGGACGGTGGACGTGCACGTCCGCCGGCTGCGCGCCAAACTCGGATCCGAGCACGAATCGCTGATCGGAACCGTCCGCAACGTGGGCTACAAGATGGTGCCGCCGTCCCGGACGGTGCTGCGGGACGAATCGACGCCGACCGGCGCCCAGGCGTGAAAGGTGCGGCCGGCACCGATTGGGTGCTGCCGCAGTGGGGTTCGGCGCGGGAACCAGGACCTGAATCAGGACGGGACTCAGAGGCGTCCGTCGCTGACGCTGTCCGCGCAGTGAACTCCCGGGCTGCCCTGGTGGACGGGGTCGAGACGATCTCCGGGCACGTGCTGCAGGCCGTCGCCGACGGATCCGCGCAGACCCTCCTCGTCGGCGCGTGGGACCTGCCAGGAGCGCGGGCGGAACATGTCGTCGGCGATGACGCCGAGCTGGCCGGGGTCGCCGTCGGGTCCGGCGATGATCCCGCCGAGGTCGTCGTAGCACCGGAGTTCCGCCGGCGCGGCCTGGGCGAGGCGCTCGTGCGGGCGGCGGTGGACCTGCTGGGCGCGGTCTGGGCGTACGGAAACCTCCCGGCGGCGGTGGCGCTGGCCGGTCGGCTGGGGCTGATCCGCTCCCGGGAATTGCTCCAGCTGCGCCGGACGTCGATCGCACGAGATCTCGTGGAGTTGCCGGAGGGAGTGCGAATCCGACCCTTCGAGCCCGGACGTGACGACGCTGCGTTCCTGGCCGTGAACGCCCGGGCCTTCGCCTGGCATCCCGAGCAGGGCAGGCTCGACGAGGCCGGCCTGCAGGCGGAGATGTCGCAGGACTGGTTCGACCCGGCGGGTTTCTTGCTAGCGGTCAGTGGCCCGCCGGACGCCGAACGGGTGCTGGGTTTTCATTGGACGAAGGTGCATCCGGTGGACCCGACCCCGGGCATAGACCCGCGGCCCGAGGACGGTCCGACGATCGTCCCGGACGGTACGCAATCGCCGGGTCCCGTCGGCGAGATCTATGTGCTCGGCGTGGATCCCGAGTCGCCGGTGCGCGGCCTGGGCACACCGCTGACCGCCGCCGGATTGAACCACCTGGCCGATCGGGGGCTTTCCACCGTGATGCTGTACGTGGAGGCCGACAACGCCTCTGCCCTGAAGCTGTACCGGCGCTTCGGGTTTGAAACCGCGGTCAGCAACGTGGTCTATTCGCGGCCTGCCTGACGGGAACCCTTGGGTGATCACCGTTTGGGGACCGGGACAGGTTCTGGGCGCCATCACCGGTCCCGCCATGGTGATCACCGGCCCGGTCCGGGTCGAGATCGCTCGATGTCGATCTGCGGGCTACCCGTTCGTGTAGGTCATGGCAGGACGGTGCAGATCTGTACAGCGAGGAGAAACTCATGAGCACGGTCACAGTGGTGTGCAACCTGACCCTTGACGGAGTCATGCAGGCACCGGGACGTCCCGACGAGGACCGCCGCGGCGGCTTCACCCGCGGCGGCTGGGCGGTGCCGTACAGCTCGGACGCGATGGGCCGCGTGTTCGAGGGAATGGGCCAACAAGCCGGGCGGAGCGGGGCGATGCTGCTGGGCCGCCGGACCTACGAGGACTTCGCCGGCTTTTGGCCGAATCAACCGGACAACCCGTTCACGGAGGCGCTCAACCGGATGCAGAAATACGTGGCCTCCGCGACGCTGGCCGACCCTCTGCCGTGGGTGAACTCCACGGTGCTGGCCGGAGATGCCGCGAAAGCCGTTGCAGCGCTGAAGGACGAGCAACCCGAGCAGGACTTGGTGATCCTGGGTAGCGGGGAGTTGATCCGGTCGCTGTTGCCGCACGGGCTGATCGATGAGTTCACCCTGCTGATCCACCCGCTCGTGCTGGGCGCCGGCCGACGGTTGTTCGCCGAGGGTTCCGAGACCGCCTTGGACCTCGTCGATTCTGTCGGCACCAGCACCGGTGTCGTGCTCGCCCGATATCGCCGCGCGAAGTAACCACCGGTCACCGGGCGCTGCGCACCCGCACGCCGGCGCCGACGCCGTACCCGGTTCACCCGGCCACGCCGACCGAGGTGCTCCGCCGCTCGAGAAGGATCACGTCGCGCCAGCGCCCGTCGTGCAGCCCGAGCCGTTCCCGCAGTCCGACGACGCGGAAGCCCGCTCGCGCGTGCAGGGCCAGGCTGGCCGTGTTCTCGGGGAAGATGCCCGATTGGATGGTCCAGATGCCGGCGGCTTCGGTGGACTCGATGAGCGCGGCCAGCAGAGCTCTCCCTACGCCGCCGCCGGCGGCGTGGGGGTGGACGTAGACGGAGTGCTCGACGACCCCGCTGTACACCGGCCGATTGGACACCGCGCTCGCCGCGACCCATCCCAGCACCGCGCCGTCGGCGTCGAGCGCGACGTGGCGATGGGCAGCAAGCTTTGCCTCGTCGAACGCTGTCCAGTCCGGAACCGCGGTGTCGAACGTCGCGTTGCCGGTCGCGATGCCGGCGGCGTAGATCTCCGACACGCTCGGCCAGTGGGTCGCGGTCATCGGCCTGATCAATGCGGCCCGGAGAGGCGTCGCCGACGGGTTCGCAGTGCGGTCGACAGTGCGGTCGACAGTGCGGTCGACAGTGCGGTCGACAGTGCGGTCGACAGCGCGGTCGACAGTGCCGTCGCTGTTCATCCCGCTCTCCCGTCGCCCGGCTCCGCCCGATCAGCATCGCAGCGCACGATGACCGAGATCATACCCAGGGGGGTATCCCTTCCTGTTGGCGATACCCGGCGGGGGTATGGTGTGTTGAGAGGTTGTCGACGCAGCGCAGAGGGGTCGTGGATGGACGAGCAGCACGCCCAATACGGGTACATCCATAGCAAGGACGACTACCTCAAACGGTTGCGCCGGATCGAGGGCCAGGCCCGTGGGCTGCAGCGGATGGTCGAAAACGAGAAGTACTGCATCGACATCCTGACCCAGGTTTCCGCGATGACGAAGGCGCTGCAATCGGTTGCGCTGGGTCTGCTGGACGAGCACCTGAGCCACTGCGTGGTGCAAGCGGCAGCCAAAGGCGGTCCGGAGGCCGACTCGAAGGTCAGGGAAGCCTCGGAAGCGATCGCCCGGCTGGTCCGCTCCTAGCCGGCGAAAACCCCTCTCCCACAGGACTTGTGCCGCAACACCGGTTGAATCGACGGCGAATTGCCCACCCGGAACTGCCCACCGAGAACTCTGCACAAAGGACGCGGTCAGATGAGCACCAGTACTTTCACCGTCACCGGAATGACCTGCGGCCACTGCGTCCGCTCCGTCACCGAAGAGGTTTCGGAGATCCCCGGTGTGCTGGACGTGCAGGTCGAGCTTGATACCGGCCGGTTGACCGTGACCAGTTCGGCGCCGCTGGAGGAGAGCGCGGTGCGCGACGCGGTGGAGGCAGCCGGCTACCAGTTGGCGGCTTCCTGATCGGTGCCGCAAGGAACAACAAGGAACAAAGGGAGTGCAGATGAAGACCGCCGTCACGATCGGTGGATACGCCCTCGGTTTGCTGGCGGTGTTCGGCGCCGCATTCGGGGTCGGCGCCGTGCTGGCTCCCGGCAGCCTCGCCGACAAGCCCGGCGCGGTCACCGAAGACCACGGCGCCAGGACGGCCGGCGGCGCCGAATCCACCGAACCGGCACCTGGCGGGCTGATGGTCACGCAGGACGGCTACACCGAACACGACAAGGAACCGATGCCCACCGCGGCCTTCCCGGTGCACGCCGGCGCGCACGACACCACAGCGTCGACCACACCGGTGCACGGGAAGGGCGGATGACGCCGCCCGTGCGCCACGACGAAAGTCCGGTCGCGGGCGCCCGTGAGCTGGAGCTGACCATTGGCGGAATGACCTGCGCGTCCTGCGCGACGCGCATCGAACGCAAGCTGAACAGGCTCGACGGTGTCACCGCGACCGTCAACTACTCCACCGAGAAGGCCAGGGTCAACTTTTCCGTCGGGGTGACGCCGGAGGAGTTGGTGACGGTCGTCGAGCAGGCCGGGTACACCGCTCGACTTCCCGAGCCGCCGCGCCCGACAGCCGACGACGAGGTGCCGGAGCTGGACCCTGCGGCGATCCTGCGGCGGAAGCTGATCATCTGCACGCTGCTGAGCGTGCCGGTGATCGCCATGGCGATGATCCCCGCGCTGCAGTTCACCTACTGGCAGTGGCTGTCGCTGACCCTTGCCGCACCGGTCGTGGTGTGGGGCGGGTGGCAGTTCCACGTCGCGGCCTGGACCAACCTGCGGCACGGCGCCGCGACCATGGACACGCTCATCTCGATCGGCACGCTGGCCGCGTTCGGCTGGTCGTTGTACGCGCTGTTCTTCGGCACTGCCGGCATCCCGGCATGACGGATCCGTTCGAGATCACCGTCGCGCCATCCGAGGGCGCCCGTAACATCTATCTCGAGGCGGCCGCCGGGGTCACCACGTTCATCTTGCTCGGCAGGTACCTGGAGGCCAGGGCCAAGCGCCGGTCCGGAGCCGCGCTGCGTGCGCTGATGTCGTTGGGCGCCAAGGACGTCACAGTCCTGCGCGACGGTCGGGAAGAGCGCATCCCGATCGACATCCTCGCAGTGGGCGACATTTTCGTGGTACGCCCCGGGGAGAAGGTCGCCACCGACGGGCTGATCACCGAGGGCTCGTCGGCGGTGGACGCGGCGATGCTGACCGGCGAGCCGGTGCCCGTCGAGGTCGGCGTCGGCGACCGGGTGGTCGGCGCGACGGTCAACGCGGGGGGTCGGCTGGTGGTCCGCGCCACCCGCGTCGGGGCGGACACCCAGCTGGCCCAGATCGCCCGGATGGTGCAGGACGCGCAGAACGGCAAGTCGCACGTTCAGCGGCTGGCCGACCGGATCTCCGCGGTCTTCGTGCCGATCGTGATCGCACTCGCGGTGGCCACTTTCGGCTTCTGGTTGGGCGCCGGCGCCGGAGCGGCCGCCGCCTTCACTGCGGCTGTCGCCGTGCTGATCATCGCCTGCCCGTGCGCCCTCGGCCTGGCCACGCCGACGGCGCTGATGGTCGGGACCGGGCGGGGAGCTCAGCTCGGCATCCTGATCAAGGGCCCCGAGGTCCTCGAGTCGACCCGCCGGGTCGACACCATCGTGCTGGACAAGACCGGAACCGTGACCACCGGCCGGATGTCCCTGATCGACGTGGTGGCCGCGGCCGGCGAAGACGCCGACGAGGTGCTGAGACTGGCGGGAGCAGTGGAGGACTCCTCGGAGCATCCCATCGCCCGGGCCATCACAGTGGGTGCGACGCAGCGGGTAAGGGAACTCCCGGGAGTTGACGGTTTCGCCGCGGTCGCCGGACTCGGCGTCCAGGGAGTCGTCGACGGGCACGCCGTCCTCGTGGGCCGGCCGCACACACTCGCCGACTGGTCGTTGACCCTGCCGCCGGAACTCGGGATGGCCTGGGCCGCAGCGCAAGCGCACGGCCGCACCGTTGTCGCAGTCGCCTGGGACGGTGCGTCGCGCGGCATTCTCACGGTGGCCGACGCAGTGAAACCCACGTCCGCACAGGCGATTCGCGAACTTCGTGGGCTTGGGCTCAGCCCCATCCTGCTGACCGGCGACAACGCGACGGTGGCCCGCTCGGTCGCCGGGGAGGTGGGGATCGATGACGGTCCGGACACCGTGATCTCCGGCGTCATGCCGGCGAACAAGGTCGAGGTGATCAAGCGCCTGCAGGCACAGGGCCGAGTGGTCGCGATGGTGGGTGACGGCATCAACGACGCGCCGGCGCTGGCTCAGGCCGATCTCGGCCTTGCGATGGGTACAGGAACGGACGTTGCCATCGAGGCCTCGGATCTGACGCTGGTCCGTGGTGACCTGCGGGTGGCGGTGGACGCGATCCGGCTCGCCCGGCGCACGCTGACCATCATCAAAGGCAACCTGTTCTGGGCCTTCGCCTATAACGTGGCGGCACTGCCGCTGGCCGCGGCGGGTTTGCTCAACCCGATGCTGGCAGGTGCGGCAATGGCGTTCTCGTCGGTGTTCGTGGTGTCGAACAGCTTGCGGCTGGGCAGGTTTGCGCCGTTCAGCGTCGATTCCGCGTCCGGCTGATCAGGCCCGAATTTCGGCGTCGATCTGGAGCGGTCGATCTCGCTGCGATGACAAGCGGCCGGCGGCGTGCTGCCCAGCGCGGAGCGGCACGCCGCCGGTCACGTCATCAGTTGTTGAATTCCTTGCCCTTATCGGCAATCGTGTCGACGACGGAGTCCACCTGGTCCGGCGTCTTGTCCTTGATGGCGCCGGCAACCTGGTCGATCCGCTCGTCGGTGAGCAGGCCCTTTGCCTTGTCGATCNGGCCCGACGCATCTTCGGACGCGCCGGCAGCCGCCTCGGTGCTGCCGGCCTGGGCGTCGGCGGCCGCTTCCTGTGTCTTCTCCCCGGCGCCCCCGAGCAGGTCCTTGGCCTTGTTGACGAGATCGTCCAGCCCCATGATGACTCCCTCCTGGCTGTTTCCAGCGCTGATGGCCGGCGACGACTCCTCGGCGCCAGGTGGCGCNGGGTCCCGCGACAGCTCACTCGGCCCGTCCGAGCGNGGGCTCACTGTAACGCCGCGTGGTCAATCGCACCCGGTTGCGCAGCGGCGGCTGGGCGAAGGACCGAAAGCGGCTGCGCGACGCGGACGTCGGACTGAAACGCCGAAAATGCCTCGACGGCACCGTGATCAGGGTCGCTGCGGCGATTGTCCCTGGTCGCGGTGCCGTCGATCCGCTGCGGTTTGCGCCGCAACGAGGTATCACCGAGTGAGCGTCAGTTGAGTCGTTCGAAGATGATGGCCATGCCTTGGCCGCCGCCGACGCACATGGTCTCCAGTCCGAAGGTGGCGTCCTTCTCGCGGAGCCCGTTGAGCAGGGTGGAGGTGATCCGGGCGCCGGTCATCCCGAAGGGGTGGCCCACCGCGATGCTGCCGCCGTGCACGTTGAGCTTGTCGATGTCGATGCCCAGTTCCCGGTAGGACGGGATGGCCTGCGCGGCGAACGCCTCGTTGATCTCGAACAAATCGATATCACCGATGCTCATCTTCGCATTCGCCAACGCCTGCCGGGTCGACTCGATCGGACCCAGACCCATGATCTCCGGGGACAAAGCCGACACCCCGGTGGCCACCACCCGCGCCAGCGGGGTGATGCCCAGCTCCTTGGCCCGCACATCACTCATGATCACCAACGCCGCGGCGCCGTCGTTCAACGGGCAGGCGTTGCCGGCGGTGACCGTGCCATCGACCTGGAACACCGGCTTCAACCCGGCCAACCCGTCCAGCGTGGTCCCCGCGCGGGGGCATTCGTCCGCGGTCATCACCGTGCCGTCGGGCAACGTCACCGGGGTGATCTCCTTGGCCCAGAACCCGTTCGCCGACGCCTTCGCGGCCAACGTCTGGGAGCGCAACGCGAACTCGTCCTGCTCGGCCCTGGTGATCCCGCGGTAGCTGGCGACGTTCTCCGCGGTCAACCCCATGGCGATGTAGTAGTCCGGCAGTTCGCCGTCCTCCCGCGGGTCGTGCCACACCCCGACCGGGTGCTGCGCGCGGGCCACGCTGCGGGTGTGCGCATCGTCGAACTGCGCATCCAGGTACGGGTTCGGGCCCAACCCCTTCGGGTCCTCCGCGGTCAACGGCGGGGTGTCCGAGCCGCCGATCCCGAACCGGGACACGCACTCCACCCCGGCGGAGATGAACACATCACCCTCACCGGCGCGGATCGCGTGCATCGCCATCCGGGTGGTCTGCACACTGGACGAGCAGTACCGGGTGATCGTCGCCCCCGGCACGTTGTCCAGGCCCAGCAGCACCGCCACCACCCTGGCCATGTTCCAGCCCTGCTCACCACCGGGCATCCCACAACCCAGCAACACGTCATCGATCGACTTCGGATCCAACTCCGGCACCTTGTCCAACGCCGCCTGCACCATCGTCGCGGCGAACTGGGCCGGGTGAGTGTCTTTCAAGGCGCCCTTGAACGCACGACCGATCGGCGACCGCGACACGGCAACAATGACAGCTTCAGGCATCAGAGAATTCCCTTTCAATCAGTGACGCCATTGCGTCAGGGTCGTGGTCGGTCGTGCCGGCTCCGTGCAAGGCCGGCGGCCCGGGGTCCCGGGCCGCCGTCGTGATGTCGAGCAAGTGCTACACACCGATGGCGGTCTCGGCTTTCGGGCTGGCATCCCCGTCAGCGGCGGGTGTTGTGTGCTCCGGGCGCAACACCGGACGGAGTGCGTCGAGGACCGAGGCATCGTCGATGGTGGATGGCACCACGATGGTCTGCCCATCGGCGATGTTGCCCATCGTCTTTCGCAGGATCTTGCCGGACCGGGTCTTGGGCAGGGCGGCCACCACGCTGACCTCTTTGAGCGCGGCAACCGCACCGATCTGCTCGCGGACCATCTTCACCAGTTCNGCGCAGAGGCGCTTCTCCGATTCGTAGTCGTTCGGCACGCCCGACTTGAGCACTACCAGGCCGCGAGGAAGCTGACCCTTCATGGGATCGGAGATGCCGAAGACCGCGCACTCGGCGACATCCGGGTGACCCGCCAGCACTTCCTCCATGGAACCGGTGGACAGCCGGTGGCCGGCGACGTTGATGACGTCATCGGTGCGACCCATGACGTACAGATAGCCGTCGTCATCGAAAAAGCCGCCGTCGCCGGTCAGGTAGTAGCCGGGGAACGCCGACATGTACGACGCCACAAAGCGTTCGTCGTCGTTCCACAGCGTGGGCAGGGCGCCNGGAGGCAACGGAAGCTTGATCACAATCGCGCCGTCCGTATTGGGGCCGGCCGGCTTGCCGTCCAAGCCCATCACCTTAACATCCCAGCCGGGCATGGGCCGGGTCGGCGTACCTGGCTTGAGCTCCAGCAGTTCGATGCCGGTGGGGTTGGCCACGATCGGGTAGCCGGACTCGGTCTGCCACCAGTGATCGATAACCGGGATGCCGAGCAGTTCGGTCGCCCAGTGGTAGGTCTCGGGGTCCAGCCGTTCGCCGGCCAGGAACAGGTACTCCAACTTGGACAGGTCGTACTTGGCCAGGAATTCTCCGTGCGGGTCTTCCTTCTTGATGGCTCGGAAGGCGGTCGGGGCGGTGAAGATGCTCTTCACGTTGTTCTCGGCCGCAACCCGCCAGAACTGCCCGGCGTCGGGCGTGCCGACAGGCTTGCCTTCGTAGAGGATCGTGGTCGAACCGGTCAGCAGCGGCGCGTACACGATGTACGAGTGCCCGACGACCCATCCGACATCCGAAGCGGTGAACATGGTCTCGCCCGGTTGGATGCTGTAGATGTTGGGCATCGTCCAGGCCAGAGCCACCGCGTACCCGCCACTGTCGCGAACCACGCCCTTGGGCTTTCCGGTGGTGCCCGAGGTGTACAGGATGTACAGCGGGTCGGTCGCATTGACCTGCACCGGATCTGCCGGCGTTGCCGTCGCGATCGCGGTGGCCCAGTCGACGTCGTCCGGGGCAAGCTCGGCGGTCAACTGGGCACGCTGCAGGATGATGCGCTTCTCCGGCTTGTGCTCGGCGAGTTCGATCGCCTTGGTCAGCAGCGGGACGTACGGGATGACCTTCTTGCCCTCGATGCCGCAGGACGCGGACACGATGACCTTGGGCTTGGCGTCATCGATCCGGATGGCCAGCTCTTTCGGGGCGAACCCACCGAAGACCACCGAATGCACGGCGCCGAGGCGCGCGCAGGCCAACATGGCGATGGCGGCCTCCGGGATCATCGGCATGTAGATGACCACCAGGTCGCCCTTGACCACACCCTGGTCGGCCAACACCCCGGCAAAGGCGGCGACTTCGTCGCGCAGTTCGCGATAGGTGTAGACGCGGCGTGAGTTGGTCACCGGGCTGTCGTAGATCAGCGCGGCCTGTTCGCCGCGGCCGGATTCGACATGCCGGTCCAGGGCGTTGTAGGCGACGTTCAGTTCGCCGTCGGGAAACCACCGGTAGAACGGCGGGTTCGTCGAATCGAGCGCCTGAGTCGGTGGTACCGACCAGTCGATGACGCTCGCCGCGTCCAACCAGAACGCCTCGGGGTCGGTCACACTCGCCCGGAATACCTCGTCGTAGATGCCCACGCTGAATCCTCTCGCAACGTCGTTGTCGCGGGTGAACGCGGGCCACTTGGCCGCGGGGGCGACCAAGATCCTTGAACGGCAGGCTCCCGCGCTCATTTTGCGGTCCGTACACAGCCGAATACTTGTCCTTGGTGAACTGGATGTACCTGGCAGTCAATCTGACGTATCGGATGGCCGAAAGACAGGGCCAAAAGTCCCAAGAGCCAGCCGGGGCGGACCGTAGAGATCTGACCAGGTCACCAAAATCCAGCGGTCCCTGGTCGGCATGATCACCCGTTCGGAGCTAGCTGCGCCAGGTGTCTGGGTGCTGCTGCCCGATTGTCGGGACATAGGTGACCGGTTAGCCCGCGGGACCGGCCGTTCGTCGTGCAACGGCCCGTCGCGTCGGCGCGGTCGTGCCACGCGTTTGAACGCAGTGAATTCTCTCACAGCAACCGGCCAACCGGGATCCGCGAGCAACAACCATCGCCCGACACCCGGGATTCCCGGACCGGCGTCCCGCTGGAATGCTGGTGGTCGCTGCCCGCTCCTCCGCCACGAACCCATCGGCGGAGCGTCTTTCGGAGGTGATCGCGCAGGTCGATGTGGCGTCACTCGGGTCAGGCTCCGTCGGCCAATCGCTGCCATCCGCTCCTCCCAGCTCGGCAACACCGTCGCCGTGGTCGAGGAGAAGTATTGGGGCGGAGTCTGTTTGAGCGTCGGGTGCGTCCCGTCCAAGGCGCTGCTGCGCAACGCCGAGCTGGCCCACCTGGTCAACAGCGAGGCGAAACCCTTGGCATCCACGTCGATGGCACCGTCCGGTTCGACCATCCGGTTCGACCATCCGGTTCGACCATGCGGCGGCGCACCGGCGCAGCCGGAAGGTCGCCGACGGCCGGGTTCGCGGCGTGCACTTCCTGATGAAGAAGAACGACGTCACCGAGCTCACCGGGCACG
>JGI20198J14950_1000015_pt1 | contig 20940 bp, 24 predicted proteins | sample NGESurshal092012_6_FD_14950 | JGI IMG/M metagenome (IMG submission 14950) | reverse complement strand
CCTCCTAAAGCCATTTTTCGGCTGTCAATCAAAAGTTTGGCCCCGAACATTCCCGAGCGTTTAAGAGAGTGTGAAAAAGCATGTCGACTGATATTGGAGAGGTGCTAGGGGGCGAGCGCCTACCTTCATTAGTTCGCCTGCTTGTGATGGGGGCGAGCGCAATTATCATCCTCGCCGGTATAAAAGCTGCTGCCGATATCGTCGCCCCAACGCTCTTCGCCATCTTTCTCGCTATCCTCTTAAGCCCGCTGCTCCACAATCTCGAACGTAGAGGGCTTTCTACAAACCGTGCTTTAGCGGTCCTCGCAATTGGCGCGACCGCTGTGGGGACATGTGTCATTGCAGTGATCTACTTCTCGATAAGCCGCGTCTTTAACCCGTCCTCTGCTACAAGCAACGCTAGCATCGTGACTACACAACCATTACTTGCAGGCCTCGGGTTTAACGCAACTGTGCTGCAAGCTGCTACAATATTAAACGATAAGTTCGCGCTTCAGGCCGCGACTGCTATCCTACAAGCGGTCGGCGGCATCATCGTCCAGCTGATTCTAGTGGTAACGCTATTTGTCTTCTTTTTGCTCGCATTGCCACGGATCCGCACGAGCGAGATCACAGAGTATGTAGAAACGCACCCGATCTCAGGACCACTGCTCGCTATTCGGAAGGAAGTATTCGATTTTGTAGTCATTCGCACCAAGGTTAATTTTATCACCGCGGTTCCTGCTACAGTGATCCTTTTCATAATGGGCATAGACTTCGCGGTCCTATGGGGTGTTTTGTTATTCTTTTTCAGCTTTATTCCGTACATTGGTTTTGCCTTGGCGACGATTCCACCCGCAATATTGGGCTGGCTCGAATATGGGCCAATCGGAGCGATAGCCGTTGTGGCGGTGTTTCTCGTTATCAACTTTGTAGCTGAATACGTGCTCTTCCCCCGATACACCGGAAAGAGGCTCAACATTCCTCCTTACATCGTTCTGCTCTCTGTGGTCTTCTGGGGCTGGCTGCTAGGTGCGCTTGGGACGCTCATCGCAGTGCCCATCACTTTGTTGGTGCGCGTCTTACTAAGCAACTTCACTGAGGCGGATTGGCTCGTCAACCTTCTTGGCAGCGATGATGGGCGCACTCGTTGATGGGCGAAAAATACTCTTTAGTCTAAGTCCATGGGCCTCCCCTTGCAGCAAAATCGACTGGCGCAAGAACGAAAAAACAGATCATTCGAGTGAGTTTGTTTTACGAGCTGAATGACGGGACTGCAAGCCCCACAATGACGCTCACTCCAGTTAGTGGGAGAATTAACCCCTGAGGTCGAGCAACGTGGTTACACCATATATTATCCCAGCTGCGATTACAAAAACGCCAACGTAGGCAACAAGCGCTTGGCCTGGCGTATTTGCGCTTAACGTGTTATTAGCTGCGTAAATGAGTAGGGCGCCAACTATCACAGCTGTTGCAGCTCCAAGAAGCCCGACACGTCCTTCTCGTACGCGATCGCCCCAATCTGTTGCTTTCTCCATTTTGTATCTTTCTCCCCAGTTTATAAGGATCCTTTCACAAAAAGCGTGCGTATTGAGCCCCACCGGTGCACTACCGTTTCACTATCATAGCTAGAAAATAGGCTGAAGAATGAGTTATGCGTTTCTTGAATTCTCTTGGCTTGCGCTCAAGACGCACAATCAATCAAAGATTAAGCACGTTCAAGTTTTTACGTACACAGAGCCGTCCAACAAGACTCAGCATAACAGCATTCGATAGGTGACGTCACGCGGTGGTCAGGTCGAATGGCAGAAAGGACGACATTTCATCGTCCCTTTTCTGAGTCGAGGGACGCATAGTAAGACGTGAACTACTATAACAATGGCTATTAAGACAACATGTATCAACGCGATGATGAGGCCTAATGTCAACAACAGCTTTAAAAAAACTAATTTACCAAACATTGTTCACCTCGAACGTGTCAATCGTTTACTTTAAGAAGGCGCACTTAGCGATAAACGTTTTGCCCGTCTGTATTTCGGCTTTCCTCGGTTTTTTTCTATTTTTACGTTAAAAGTCTGCTTTTCATATCAAAGCTCAATCGGCTATGGCTCGAGGGAGGGCAAAAATCGGCCTGCTTACTTATTCCCCTCAACCGATTCTTTCAAGCTCTGCACCTCTGCTCGCATCCCTTTGAGCTCGGCGAGGTCAGCCTTGATTTCGTCCGTGCTGTCCTCCAACTTAGAGAGCTTTTCTAAGCGCTCCTCAATCACGTTCAGTTGAGCGATGACATTTCCAATCGTCTCTTTGCTTGTTTTGGTGACTTCTTCCCGCTCGGCCCTGAACTTCTCAAGGAGGGCCGTCGTGGTGGTGGCCGTCACGAGGCTGGCAAAGAGGATCGCAGAGATCATTGCGATGACCCCGATCATCCTGCCAAGCCCTGTGTAAGGCACCACGTCCCCGTAGCCGACGGTCATTACGGTAACGATCATATACCATAGCGCGTCGTTAGCACTGGTCACGTTGGGATTCACGCCCGATTCGATGGAAAAGAAGAGAAACGAGCCGACGATGATAACCAGCAGGTAAATGGCTAAGCCGTAGATGAGCCGGGTCTTTTCCGCAAATGCGAGGACTTCTTTTTCTATGCGTCGTGAGAACCTGAGGAGGGCGACGATTCGGACGAGTCGTAGAAGCTTGAAGACCAGGGTAAGTGGCAGAGCGACGCCGAACGAAACGAGGGCAAGGTAGTCAAAAGGAATGATGGCGAGAATGTCGCTCCACTGGTACGCGACGTAGCTCCACTTGTTGTCCTGCTCGTTCATCCTAAACAGGTATTCGACCCATAAAAAGAGGACCACGACCGCGTCAAACGTTGCTATTGCCTCAAGGCTACCGGATCTCAGGTTGAAAATGACCGTGAGGAACAAGAAAAATGCATCAAAAATAATGAGGATAAAGCACAGGACTTCGTACAAATAGCGGATTCGCCCACTCAGGCGAAAAACCTCGTTGAGACGCCGGATTCTCGCTATAATGTTGAAAAACTCAAGCAAGTCCGGAAGCTTCTCCGTGGGTTTCATAGTTCCTCACAAGCGTGCTGTACTCGGTTGATCGGCCTAGACGTATCGCGTGCCTAGTTAAAATAAGCCGGGAAATGATAAAAGTTGCGCAATGACGCTTTGTTGTCCGCTGCGGATTTTGAGCAAGATACGTGCAGATGAGAACGATAAGCCTCATGAACGCGAGGAAGCAAGGTCAGCTGACCCCCAGCGAATGTGCGACAGATTACACAAATCACTAGATGTTCTCGACGTATTCAACTCCATTGAGCGTCAACGATGCATACAGCGTCCCCTGATACGAAGCGATGAGCCCTTTTGCCTCCAAGTACTCGACGATCGTTTCGAGTGTCTCCCGGTCAAACCCATACTTCTCGCCGACGTCGTAAGAATCGATAAGCGTCCCGAACCGACCATCTGCTAGGGCGTACATTTCGCGTAAGAACTGTTCCTTGTTCTGCTTCATCTCACTGGAAAAACTCATCACTACAATATTACAAACGGTAGAGAGAACCGCTGCGAAAGCGGGGCGAAAATGAACGATCTTAAGCGCCACTCATTCCCCCTAGCTCACGCACGCATCAATGACTTCCCTAGACGCGTGATGAAAAGCTTTATTGAGCAGAAATACGCGTTAGATGCCCCAACCTGCGTATGTTTTTATGTGATAGCAACGAAACTGTAGCCGACATGACCGAGAGTTGGTCCATTGAGGATGCAGATAACGCGGTGCTCGCCATCAGCATCATCCTCAAGCGCGTCGGCGCCCTCCCTCAAGTACTTTTGAACGCCTATAAGCACGAGATCGAAATCGGAGAGTCCGTGGTGACCCGACGCTTCTACGAGCAACTGGCAGTCAACTGTCCACACGCGCTTGACCTTTTTACTATAAGCGTAGCTGAGGCGCTCGAAACTGAGATAGACCGCCCCAAAGGCGCTATGCGAAAGATACCTATTGACTAACGTCGGCACAAAGTCACGGAAAGTCGACTGTGCGCTTTTTATACAGCGGAAGCGGGTTTCAGGAATTCAAAGTGCTGAATCCCCTCGATGATTCCCCCCGCGTAGTGTTCGCGTGCCCAGTAGACGTCCTCTGGTAGACTGTCAGCGTTAAGTTCTGATTTGTGGTTGCCGACGACGACGGCTAAAAATCCGGCAGAGAGCAGCCCGATGTCGTTTCCGCTATCACCAGCAGCGAGGACGTGCTTTAGACGAATCCTAAGTCTCTTTCTGATGTAATCGACCGCTTCTCCCTTTCCCGCTCTTTTCGGAATGACGTCGAGGTCTGTCCCGCTCGAATAGACAACCTTGTGTTCGATGCCTATCTCCTCAAGTCGCTTGTGGATCTCAGCTATGACGATATCTGCTTNTTGAAAAAGATGATAGCTCTGCTTAAACTCAAACTGGCGCGACTGTTGGAACAGATACGGAATCGTGATAAGNGCCTCCTGCACCTCGAGCCGGTCCCAGCCATGATCGATATGTCGGGTCCAAGCGTCNTCCCTGCGGTAATCAGGACCCACATAGATCTCTGTTCCGACATTACAGAGCGTGTATTGCGGCTCGCTTAGACATTCAGCCGTCATGATCTCAAAGGTGTTTATCTTATCACGTCCCGTGACGTAGACGATTGTCACATTACGATTTGCCGAAAGCAGAAAAGCCAACCATTGATATGCGGCACGATCGCCAGTGAGGGTGTTGTCAATGTCAGTAGCGAGTAGCTTCATCCGCTCTCCTCATTGTGCCGCGTAATATAAAGTATCTATGACCGTTCTGCTACGGTTTGACGTTACGGCACTGACGGGGAGTCAAAAGTATACGATCCGAGCACCTTCAGCCGCGAAACGTGCGATTGCAGAGCGGTGAAAGCGCTCATAACTGCAACGTCTGAGGCATTCCCTTCAAGATCGATGTAGAAAACGTACTCACCGAGCGACCGCTTTGCGGGCCGCGACTCGATTTTCGTCAGATTCAACCGACGTTCGGCAAAGATATGGAGCACCTCATAGAGCGCTCCTGGCTTGTTACGCTTGAGCTCGAGCACGATAGACGTTTTTAAGCCCGCTTGCGCCTCTACTACCCGCCGACCGCGTCGCGCAATCACAACGAACCGGGTGAAGTTGTCCTCAACGTCCTGAATGTCAGCCTGCACGACCTGCAGCTGATAGCGTTCGGCTGCGCGTGACGAGGCTATCGCTGCCGAACGCCTGTTCTCGCTCGCCATACGTGCAGCCTGTGACGTACTGCTCACTGCGACGACCTCCCTACCAAAAGCGCGCAAAAAAGCGTTGCACTGAGCAATGGCCTGCCAGTGAGAGTAGACGACGTTAATATCTGCCCCCTCCTGGGCTGCAAGATAGTGGCGTATGGGCAGGACGATTTCGCGGACGATCTCGACCGGAAGGGTGAGCAGAACGTCGAGCGTGGTTCCGACCGATCCTTCAATGGAGTTCTCCAAAGGGATGACCCCACAGTCGAGTCGGCGTTCGATGAGGTCGCGCGCGACGTCTTCAATGTTAGCGAAGTAGCACAGCGTCTCCTCAGGATACCCTAAGGCCAACGCTGCCATCTCGCTATAAGTTCCCTCCGGCCCTAACACGCCAACGAGCATCGTTTTTCCTTGTGCTCACTTGGCTAATAAGGTTCTTCGAAAAAGTTTATATGAGAGATCGTGCTACAGTGTTACACTTTAGCAATATGAGTGATAAACATGGAAATCGGAAAACTAGTACGGCTTGAACGAATCACCAACCGCAACAGCGGCAACATCGTAGTCATCCCAATGGATCATGGCATCTCAATCGGCCCCGTCAAAGGCCTCGTTAACCTGTCAGATATGGTCAATAAGGTAGCTGCAGGAGGCGCAAACGCAGTCCTCATGCAAAAGGGTATGGTGCCGTACGGCCATCGCGGATATGGACGCGACATCGGATTAATCGTGCACATGAGCGCTTCGACGGCGTTGGGCCCCGACCCAAATGACAAAGTGCTCGTATGTTCGGTCGAAGAGGCTCTCAAGGTCGGCGCTGACGCAGTGAGCGTCCATGTTAACATCGGATCTGAAACAGAAGCAAACCAGCTACAAACGCTCGGCACTATTGCTGAGCGCTGTACCATGTGGGGTATGCCGCTGCTTGCCATGATGTACCCGCGCGGCGCGAAGGTCACGGACCAGTATGCAGAAGAGTTCGTCGCTCATGCAGCGCGAGCAGGCGCAGAGCTCGGTGCAGACATGATCAAGACGAACTACACGGGCGATCCCGATTCGTTTGGGCGGGTGGTTGAGAGCTGCCCCGTCCCAGTGATCATTGCCGGGGGGCCCAAAGTAGAAACAGACGCTGAGCTCCTTCAGATGATTTCAGACGCGATTGCAGCTGGCGCACGTGGCGTGGCAATCGGGCGCAATGTGTTCCAGCACGACAAGCCGACGCACATCGTACGCGCGATAGCGCGAATCGTGCACGAGAATACCTCCGTCAACGAGGCGCTCAAGGAAGTTGAGCGTTAACGTTAAATGACTGAGCGTGAGTTGTACGGTGAGAGCCAATGAAGAGCGTCTGGATCAAGGCCGATGAAGGCCCGTGGGAGGAACGAAAGCCCATTATTACCTTCGCACTCGAGTCAGGTGCAGATTGCGTGTTGGTGAGCGAAGCTGACGTTGATGCTGTCAAGCAGCTAGGTACGATAACGGTGGCGGCGTTTGACGAGGAAAGAGGTGGTCACGCTGATATCCACGTCGTTGGAAAAGGGGGTGAAGGTGACGGGACGCTTCCGCTTTCAGGCCCGGCAAACGAAACCACAGACTACAAGCGGCTGGACTCACTGACCTCTGAGAGCGCCGCTTACGTCGTCGTCTCAGATAAAGCTCACGAGCAGTTCGCGCAAGAAGTCGCGAGTGTATGCGGCCACCTCATCGTAATTGGAACGGATTGGAAGGTTATCCCGCTTGAAAACCTTATTGCTGCCTTACAAGGAACCGTCGAAATTATCGCCGGTGTCAGATCGTTCGAAGAGGCTAAAACCGCGCTTGAGACCTTGGAACACGGCGCTGATGGCGTGCTTCTCGACACCAACGATTTGTCGCAAATTGCCAAAACGATGGATTTCGCGCGTAAGTCAGAACACGTTCTAGAACTCGTGCCCGCCACCGTGACGACGGTGAGGCCCGTCGGAATGGGCGATCGCGTCTGCATCGACACGTGTTCTCTGATGACGAGCGGCGAAGGCATGCTTATTGGGTCAGGAGCCAACGGATTTTTCTTGGTTCACGCAGAGACTGAGGAGAGTCCGTACGTCGCTCCCAGGCCGTTTCGCGTGAATGCCGGACCTGTCCACGCGTACATCTATGAGAACGGTAAGACGCGTTACCTCTCTGAGCTCGAAGCGGGTGACGACGTAATGATTGTGCGCATCAACGGGGCGACACGTCAAGGCGTGGTCGGCCGCATAAAAATTGAGCGGCGCCCCCTAATACTCATCGAGGCAGAAGTGGCTGGCACGACGATAAAGACCCTCCTTCAAAACGCGGAAACTATAAAGCTAGTCGCTGAAGGCGGCACTCCTATAGCCGTTACCGCATTGAAACCTGGAGACGTCGTCCTTGCGCACTGCGAGCGAGCGGCACGGCATTTCGGCATCGGCGTTGAAGAAACGCTTATTGAGAGGTGATTACATAATTCAACTGCGCGACGTGACGATCGGAGGAGAGGAGGGGCCAAAGATAGTCGGCGTTATTTACGAACCAAGTCAGGCACAACAGGCCGTTGAAGAGGGTGTAGACCTCATCGAGTTTCGTGTCGATCTCGCTGATGACGTAGATGGCGTGCTGCGTGACCTCGAGCAGGTCTCTCTCCCTATCATCCTCACAAACCGGCTGGTCGAAGAAGGCGGGAACGCGACGATTAATCGCCGAGATCAGCTCGGCCCTCTTGTACCATACGCATCTATCGTCGATATTGAGCTAATGGCGCCTGATAGAGACGACCTGATGGCCGAGGCAGCTACCCAGGGTCGTCCCACGTTGCTCTCTTACCATGATCTCGACGGAACGCCCACGGAAACGGCGATGCTTGAGATTATGCGCACCGCAAGCCGTTACGGCGATGTGGTCAAGCTTGCAGTTACCATCGAGCACCTGCAAGACGCGCCGAGAGTGCTCGACGTAAGCCTTGCCGCGCACGAGGAGGGCCTGACGTTCAGTGTGGTGCCAATGGGAGCGCTTGGGTCGCATATCAGGCCCCTTATGGGGATCTATGGTTCCTCGCTACTCTATGGATATGTTGGGCGGCATATTTCTCCAAAAATGCGGCCTTACGGGTTTACCGGAAAACGTGCGTCGCCTGGGTTGCTCAGCGTTTCACAGCTAAAACGCGCGCTTATAGAGATCCGGTCATGGCAGTAACGACCGTTTACGGCGTCATTGGTAGTCCCATAGAACATTCACTCTCCCCTTCAATACATAATGCGGCGTTCAACGCGGTCGGCATCGATGCTGCATATTACGCCTTCGACGTGGATAAAACGCGTGTCGAAAAAGCAATACGCGGAGCCCAAGCGCTCAGGTTTGGCGGACTCAATATCACCTTCCCCCTCAAAGAGGCTGCTTTACATCACTGCAAACCGGACGCCCTGTCAAAACGCATCGGCGCGGTCAACACGATCGACCGCAGAGGGAGGGGCTACAACACTGACGGAATTGGAGCGGTCAGGGCGCTCGAAGAGGCGGGCGTAACGGTTAAAGGCACGACCGTCCTGCTTCTTGGTGCTGGTGGCGCCGCAAAGGCGATTGCTGCGCAATTGCTCGTTGACGGAGCCCGCGTACTCATTGCAAACCGGACAGCGAGTAGATCGCTTATCCTCGCCCGACAAATGACCGAAGCGAACATCGACTGCGGCTGCGGCGACGTTGAGGCACACAGTCTCGTCGAGATCGATCGCTTGCTAAGCGAGGCGGGCGTACTCATCAACGCAACGACTGTCGGTATGCGTGGCGTCCTTGACGGACAAACGCTCGTTAGTTCCCATCAAATGCATTCTGGGCTCGTTGTGTTCGATATCATCTATCACCCGCTTGAAACCCCCTTGTTACGCGAGGCGCGCGTCGCAGGCCTACAAACGATAGATGGGGTAAAGATGTTGGTAAACCAAGGCGCTGCCTCTTTTGCCCTATGGACCGCCACGGAGCCACCCGTGCACATCATGGAGGCCGCGGTGCGCGAGACACTCTTGCGCGCGAACGGTGCGCCGAACGAGGATCAAGGATAATGGCACTGAAGGCAGTGATCGTTGGTGGCTACGGGGAAATGGGGCGTTGGTTTGAACGGTTTCTTGGTGAAAACGAAATAGATGTCACCCTAGTGGGTCGATCGTCGAACGTGCGCTATGCGGATTATGACGTCGTTGTTATCGCCGTACCCGTCGACGTTACCTGTGACGTTATCGCTCAAGTCGCGCCTCAGATGAAGCCAGACGCGGTGCTGTTCGACATAACATCGGTCAAGAAAAACCCCGTCAAGCAGATGCTGATCAGTGCGCCTCCAGGGGTCGAACTCGTGAGCGTCCATCCGCTTTTTGGCCCCAGTATGCCCGACATGGAAGGGCAGACCATCATCGTGACGCCGGTGCGCGGCGAACGCGGGCGCAGATTTCTCATTGACCTTTTCGAAAAAGCAGGCGCCCATGTAGAAGAGCTTTCTGCAGAAGAGCACGACCACGTAATGTCAGTTATTCAAGGATTGACCCACTTCGGATATATCGCTATGGGGGTCACACTCGAAGCGCTTCGCTTTGATATCAAACGCTCTCGCCGCTTTATGAGCCCTGTATATGGGATTTTTATAGATTTCATCGGCCGAATTCTTGGGCAAAACCCTGCGTTATACGCATCTATCCAGATGAACACAGATCGTTCCGTCCGCGAGGCCTTTTTGACGCAGTGTGCCGCACTAATTGATATCATCAACGCAAATGATAGCGCGGCGTTCATCGCAACGATGAAACGGGCAGCAAAACATTTTGGCGATGCAGAACCGGCCTTAAAACGTTCGAATAAACTCATCATGGCCAACATAAAGGAGGTAGAGGACTTCAAAAGATCCATCGGAAGGACTCGAGGACTGAGAAACGTCTACACCGGCGCGGTACACATCGGTGTCATAAAGAGCGCTTCTCCGCGCGAAATCGCTGTTGAAGAGCGCTCCAAGGACGTTATCTTAAAGACGGAAAACGTTCAACTAATGTCCGACGAAGAGGTCTCACGACACCGATTGGCGCGCGGACAGCGTTATCGGGATTTTTCTGCAGTTTTCCCTCCTGGAGTTAGCCCAGATATCATCGCACGCGTACTTTCAACCGTCGCTGAGGTTACTGCCGTCGGCGTTATCGATCACTATGAGCCGGAAAGTAGTTACACTTTCCGCGTCTCGACCTATATCGACGGTGACGTCGAACGTCTTCACCGCGACGTGACGGAGCTCCTCGTAGGGATCGGCTGTAAAATTCGTTAAGAGGGTCAAATAGGGAGTCGCTTGGACAACGCGGTCGTAGCAGGAGTAACGTAGGAGTTTAAGATGGGCACGCTGGAAAAGGTCTTCATAACGGGCGCTACGGGGTTTCTTGGCTCTCACTTGGTCGATTGTCTAACGAAACGCGGAGCCGCTGTCAGTGTCCTCGTCCGTGGTCAACCTGATCGCATTGCCGGAGACGGGCCGCGTCTCCGTGTGGTGAGCGGTGACCTTAGCCATCCATTTTTAATAAGTGACGCGGCGACGGTGTTCCATTTGGCCGCCATCTCGCATGTTGGCCGTGCACTCGAAAATCCACTCCAAACGTTCGAAACGAACACGTCAGGCACTTTGACTGTCCTTGAAGCGATCAGACGGTCATCATCTGTAGAGAAACTTGTATTTGTAAGCTCAGCCCACGTGTACGGTAAGCCTCAGTACATCCCTATCGATGAAGAGCATCCTCTTCGAGCACAAGAGCCATACGCGGCGAGCAAGCTAGCAGCGGAGGCTTTCGTTTCCGCGTACAGCAGCGCGTACGGCATACCTATTGCTATTGCGCGGCTCTTTAACACCTACGGGCCTCGCCAGCATCCCGATTTTGTTATTCCTTCAATCATCAAGAGCGCCCTCACTCAAGACTCTCTGACGTTAGGCAACCTTACCCCAACGCGGGACTTCACTTACGTAGATGATATAATGGAAGCTTTGTTACGTCTTGCTGAAACCGGCGAAGGGATCTATAACGTCGCATCGGGAGTTGAGGTCAGTATCGAAACGCTTGTAGCGCGTGTTGCAGAGATTCTTGGCAAACCCCTCACCGTCTCGTCTCAGCGTGCGCAGCGCAGGTCGGCTGCCGTCGAAATCGAAAGGATGTGGGCAGATATCTCGCGTATCAAAGCGCTTNGATGGGCCCCGCGAGTTAGTCTTATTGACGGTTTGGCGAAGACGATCACCTGGTACCGCGACCATCCCTAGAAGGGCTTTGTTATGGCGGCATGTTATCATCTCGTCAGGCTGCGAGGGCTCGGGGAAAGATGGTCATGGGACTAGAACATTACAGTGAATTGTGCTAACTTCACGCGTGCGTAACGCACGCAGCATCGACAGAAGCGCGGACAAGCGTAGGAAGTCTGCCCCAAGTCGCAAACTTATCCCCGACGATCAAGAGGGCACCTATGACCCCGCTTATGTCCTTTATGGCACCAAAAGCCGCTTTGGGGTCATCGCTTAAGTTCCCAAGCGCTGAAGCAGCAGCGTCAGCCAAACACGCCGTCTTAGCGATAACACACGCGACATCTGCTGGACCGAAGCTGATTGACGGACCGACCGTAGCAGATGACGTGCAGACCCCCAAAAATCGGTTTGGTTCAATCTTAAACCCCACGTCTTTGAAGGGAGAGACGCCCCCGTATATGCCGACGATCACGTCGCGGTCACTTGTTAGAGCGATATCTCCCCCGTTATCGACGATTGCATATGGCGCGCCTGCGTCTACCATTGCCTCAACAGCGAGATCAGCGATAACGCCTGCAACCGCGGCCATCGGCCCGACTTTTGCCGCTGACGAGGCGTCGAGCATCCGGCGAACGATATCTGGAGGATTTCCGACATAATCTTCAATGGGTTCTAACGCGAAACGGAAGAAAGGATTCGACTCGATAAAATTTTCCAAACTGCGTCGGTTAACCCGAATCGCCTGTTTCGCACTAGCGATGTGCTCGGGCGCATCGGCAATGATTGTAACGACGGTCTGCTTAAGCTGAAACTTTTCCTTCATTCCTCAGCAGTCTTGAGGGCACCGTGCGGGCACATCGTCATGCAAGTCTTGCAGAGCACACATCGGGTGAGGTCAATCGAGATCGTCCTATCCTTGTTGTACGTAAAAACTTCCACGGGGCACACCGATACACATGCACCGCACTGCACACATTCAGCTTCGTCGAGCACGATAGGCGTATCCATTTCATGCACCTCGGTGCCGCGCCTCCTGAATGCCTCAGCGACCTCTTCGACTCGTTCGTCGGGCACATCGATCACTATTTCCCCAACAGACGCGTCTACTAACGCCCGATCGATGTTGATGCGCACGCCCGTTTCTAGGACGACGTCTGCGAGTAGTGGGCCCTGCATAATCTCTTGTGGAAACTTCAACACGATCTTCATGGGTACCCTCTTGGTCAGTTCACCTACATGCGAGAAGCTTGCTTAGATCCTCACTCGTAATGATGCCTACAACCGTGTTAGCCTGGTCAACAACAGGAAGAGCCGAGATGTTGTGCCGCTCAAGACGCCGTGCAGCAAGGTCAATAGGCTCGTCAGGCTTCGCTGTAATGACGCGCTTCGTCATTATCTCTTTTAGGCTATCGCCCTTGTTCAGAGCCACCGCCTTTGAGATATCGTACGCCGTGACGATGCCGATGAGCTTGTTGTCAGCAGATACCACTGGCAAGTGATTCACTTGTTTTCCGACTATGATCTTTGCTGCTTCTTGTACACTGATCGCCTCATGCACGGTGATACTTGGGAGCATCACTTCTCGTACAAGCGGCGCCTCGGAAAGTTGTTTCATAGGCTTCAGTATAGCACGGTTTGGCAACCGTATTGTTGGCAATGCGAGCTCAAACGTGCCCTTTCGGATCCTCTGGGCAAGTTCTGTGGCGATTTCTTTTGCCTTAAAGTAGCTCGACATGGATGACGTACGCACTTCTTTCCCATTTAGATCAATTATTCCGGATTTTAACTCCTCATAACTGACTGTCCTCAGTTCAGGCCGTGATCTTCGACCAACACCGTAATCGAGGACCGTCGTACGGATGTCAGCATCGCTGATGGCCGTTTTCCGCGCAATTCCTGCGTTCAAGACCGGAATCGGCACGCCGATGCCCACGTACAGTGAAGTGCCATACCTGTGGAGAATCGCAGCTCTGAGGTAATCAGTGCTCATCGCCTTAAGGTCGCCGCACACCATGAGCGTGCCGAAGTTGTTCTCAGGATCGTACTGCGTCCCGTGACCTACGACATATCCCTCAGCACCGCAGAGGAAGATCTTTGTGCCCACGCCGATGGTCTCATAATCGGGGTCGTTATAGATGGGCGAGAGCGTCCCAGAACCAGAATACGTCGCATTTCCATACTTCGGGAGCAACGTCCCCATGTAGGTGTACAACACCCTATCCGTAGAATTGGTCGCGACGTTATACCGCTGATAAGCGTTGCGTGGATTCAGCATGGTGGCGTCGTTGAGGTCGCCGATTGTGATGGCTGTCTCTACGCTTCGGCGCGGATAGCAGTCGGTCGCATAGCCTACGGCCTTTAAATAGACCTCCCTGTGGGCGACGAGATCTTCGATGACATGCGCTCCGCCATACTCGAGGCCACGCGTCTCTGAAAGCTGAGTGGCTCCGATAAACGCATCAACCGCAGCGACGCCGGCGTATGCTTCCACTTCATTGAGCCACACTTTGCTCATCTTGATTGGCGGATCTGAGTGACCGAAATTCATCCACACGCCAGACGAGCACATCGCACCAAACGTACCAGTGGTGACGACGTCGACCTCTTTTGCTGCACTTTCTGCCCCCAGCTCATCGACGAGGTGCGTCATTTCGTCAGCTGTTACGACGTGAACGCTCCCGTCCCGAATGCGTTCGTTGATCTCTTCTAAGCTTTTTGGCACGTGCGCCTCCAAAAAAGTCGCTGTATAGCGAGTGAACAGTGATCGTATTACGATAGCTATTATTTATTATTGTTGGACTCTAAAAATGACGCCTTTTCGTGCGCACTCTTAATTACAGCCTATTTGCCTTCACAGCAATGACGCAAGGCTAAGCGTAAAGTAACCTTTATGTCCAACCAGCGTTGTAGGAAAAAGGATGCTTTCGGTTGTTATTCCAGCACACAATGAAGCAGATCATATAGGTGGGCTCCTCGAAGCTTTCAGCGTTTTTTCCGGCGTGGAACTTATCGTCGCGGAAGACGCGTCGACAGACGGGACCCAAAATATCGTGCAGGAATTTGCAGGGCGCAATAACGACGTGGTACTCTCAAGCTGCGATAAATTAACCGGCAAGGGGGCCGCGGTAAAGAGGGGGCTTAAATTAGCGAAAGGGGATGTTCTCGGGTTCATAGATGGTGATGGATCGATTCATCCAAAAGAACTAATGCGAGTCGCAGCTACGATCGACGACGGTGCCGATCTTGCTGTGGGATCGAGAGACCTCCGCACCTCCGTCATTGTCCGCCCGCAACCGTTGTCGCGACGAGTCTCAGGTTCGATCTACAGCCTCCTCGCGCGTGCGCTGTTGGACACCCGCATAAAAGATTTTCAGTGTGGATGCAAGGTGTTTCGCCGCGACGTGTGGCACTCACTTACGATAGCCTGCGACGGATTTGCGTTTGATACTGAACTCATAGCAAAGGCGCACGAAAAAGGATTCGTCATCGTCGAGGTGCCCATTACATGGAGCAACCAGTCAAATAGTAAGGTTCGCATCTCAAGAGATGTCTTGCCGATGCTAAAGTGCATTTTGAAAACGCGCGCTCAGATTAGAGAGTAAGAAATGAAATAAGTACCTCGCTGCGCTGTTCATATTCGCTCTCGTGCTGATCGAGTTCAGAATCGCTATTCCCTGCTTAGTGGAGCGATTCGCAAGATCCTAATTTCCGCTCTGGTGATACGAACAGAAGTCGTAACTAGGCAGCTCTCATCTGAAACCCAGTCCATGTGCTACGGCAAGACTTTAGATCAACGAGGACGGTCAAAGGGCATCTCTTCTGCCTTAAAGTGAGGGGTTAAATACTGAGCTATACAATCGACACACGCGACATTATGATCTATCTTGACCACGCCGCTACAACTCCGGTGCGTCCGGAGGTTTTCGACGCGATGCGCCCATACTTCCTAGAGCGTTTTGGGAATCCCTCAAGCCTCCATTCCTATGGACTTGACGCGCGTGTGGGCGTTGAACGGGCACGACAGCAAATAGCATCAGCGATTGGAGCTGACCCCCAAGAGATTATCTTTACCTCAGGTGGGACGGAATCAGATAATCTGGCGTTGCGCGGAGTGCTCCAAAGAGGGGGCAAAAAAGACCACATCATAACCTCGGCAATCGAGCATCCTGCCGTTTTAGAGACGTGCAAGTTCATTGAGCGGCTCGGACATGAGGTAACCTACCTTTCTGTGGATCGTGAAGGGCGCATTAACCCAGCTGAGGTAGAGGACGCGATCCAAGAGAATACGCGCCTCATTTCAATAATGCACGCTAACAACGAGATCGGTTCAATTCAACCTATAGCAGAAGTTGGAGCGATCGCAGCGGCTCACGGGATCTACATGCACACCGACGCTGTTCAAAGCGTCGGAAAAATTCCTGTCAACGTAAAAAAACTCAACGTCCAGATGCTTTCAATCTCATCACATAAGATTTATGGGCCAAAGGGAGTCGGCTGTCTCTACGTCCAAAAGGGCACAAAACTAACTCCACTCGTTTTCGGTGGCGGCCACGAGCGTGGCCTGAGAAGCGGCACAGAGAACGTGTCAGGTATTGTTGGCTTTGGTGAGGCGATGCGACTGGCGATAGAAGATTTCACCGATAACGCACGCATACAAAAGCTGAGAGACGCGCTTATCGATGCGGTATTGCGTGAGATACCCTCCACACAGCTTAACGGGGGGCGGGTGCACCGTCTTCCCAACAACGCTAACTTCAGCTTCAGCTATATCGAAGGAGAGTCACTCTTGCTTCGGCTAAATGCGAAGGGCATTGCCGGGTCGACCGGTTCTGCGTGTTCTTCAAAGAAGCTGGAACCATCCCACGTGCTCTTGGCAATCGGGTTAAGTCCAGTTGATGCACACGGCTCATTGAGGTTAACGCTTGGACGAGAAACTACAAACGCAGACGTTCGATATGTGTTAGAAGTGCTGCCGGGCATCGTTAACGAACTTCGACAAATGTCCCCCCTGTCCGCTTGCACAGACGACGCTTACGGAAAGCCTGACTAAAAGCAAGCGCGCAACAGATAGCGCAGTCCATCAGTTTACGCGGGTCTATGCAGAACGAGAATACGTCAATAGTGATTTCTGGCTATTTTGAGCAGGAAAACAAACGCGAACTTCTAGAGGGAGTTCGTCGTTCCATGGAGCTGTTAGGTGCAGTATTTGAGATCATTGTTGTAGACGATAACAGTGCCGACGAATGGTGGAAGGGCGGTCCAGAATTTCCAGAAAAGTCCTCAGTGCGCGCGATACGAACCCCGAAAGAGCGTGGGCTTGCAAAAGCCATAATGGACGGAATCAAAGCTTCTAGTTACAACTTAATCGTGGTCATAAGCTGTAACGCAGCTCCAGAAAAAATTCCCGAATTGATCTCACGTGTGCAAGATGGCGCGGACATTGTAATAGCCAGTCCTTGCTTAAACTCGGAAGGGTCAGGCGACTACGGTGTTTTACGACGAATCATTCTTGCAGGTGCCGACCTTTTTACACGAACGCTATTTAGAGAGCTACGGAATGTCACAGACGTTGATTCCAATTTTTTCGCCCTGCGAAAGGACGTTGTAACGCATGCAAACCTCCATCCATCGGGAGACAACTTGCTGCTGGAAATTCTCGTTCAAGGAGAGTATGATTCGGTTTCCGAGGTCAGGGACCAGACAAATAAACGAAACGCTGGGGTCACGAAAGCTGGAAGCAAAAATGCAGCATATACTCTTCGTCACATATCAAGCCTTTTCTGGAGGTCAGGCGAATTTCATCGGTTTTTAAAGTTCTGTGCGGTGGGGGGCGTTGGTGCTGTTTTAAATCTTGTGGTGCTCTATTCGCTGACAGAGCTCGGTGTTTTTTACTTAATTTCTGGGCTCTTAGGCATAGAAGCGGGCCTTTTGTCAAATTTCTTTTTGAACAGATCGTGGACGTTCAAGGATCGACAGGGACGAGGACTTAGCTACGTGCTTACTGCCTTGTATAGAGATCACGCTGTCAGATTTGTTGGAATTGTGCTTAATCTTCTGATCTTATGGATTCTAACCAGCTTTTTCGGTCTTTACTACCTCTTATCACAACTAATTGGCATTGGAGTGGCTATGTTGTGGAACTATGGCGGTAACCAGTGGTGGACGTGGGAGGCCGCCTGAGGAATGTTCCCAGCTCGTTGGACGTCTAACAATGCCTACATGCGTTGTGTATTTTCGACGGCGCGGTGGTTCGTTAAACGCTCGACATTGTCTCTCCAGGCTCTAGAAACTTGTGGCAAGTTCCTTAAGTCGAGTCGAAATGGGAGTTTTCAACAAAGCCCCAGCATTAGTAAATCTTATATACCATTAACTCCGTTAACCCAATACTATGAGCTCAACCAGCGTCGCCACTCAGATCGTCGTAAGCGATCAACAGGCCAAACCTGAACACGTAAACGGCAAACTGTACGAATATCCTCCAAGTGTGAAACTAGTGTTCAAAACGCTCGAAGGAAAAGAGATGATGACCCTACGTGACATCGAAAAAGAGACCTATCTGCCCTACCGAACCGTAAGATATGCGATCAAGAGATTGAAAGAAGGTGGTTTGGTAACNCGAATTTTTTACGTCAAAGATGCGCGCCGAGGTCTCTACCGTTTAGCTAAATGACTTCTATTACTGCTCTTTTTAACGGATATGTTTGTAATGCGCAATTTGACTACTGCGATTGGCTTTAGGTACACTAAGAGCAACAGCCTGGAGCCTGCGGATCATCTGCGGCACGCTTGTCTAGAACTTGTTTGATCCTGTTACACACGTCGCACAGGTGCGCTGAAAGCTCATCCACATCGTCTCNGTATTCCTCTAAATATTCGTCGATGACCTCAAGCACCTCAATATCTTGTCCGGCTGCCCCCCTTTTGCTCTTGATGTAGTGACTGACNGCAGCCGGTGTGACCCCAAGTATCCGCGAGATTTGTACTTGGCTAATCCCTTCGTCCCTCATTCGTATCGCCATCTCCGCTCGTATCGCGGGAAGGACATACTGGACAATTATCTCACATCGAGGTCTGATCTTTGATGACCTATCTGTTTCAATCATAAGCTACAACAGATCATGCTTGTCTGCTATCTCCTTAAAGGCATCTGCGACATACGAAGTCTGGTCCCAGCTTAAGCCGTACGTATTGAGCTTCCACGTCCTCGTTGCTCCCGCAAACTCGCCTACGATGCCAAGGCGTTTAAGTTCGTCGCTAAAAAAGAACCCGCGCCGTTTGTGGGTTTTAGCGATTTTGTCAAAGCTGCCCGTTGTGTCCACTTTCGTTAGGGTGTGCTTGCGGGGGTATTCGCTTAGACACTTATTACCCTTGATGTTAATGAGCGCATCGATAACGAAATTCGATTTTTCGACGTACTCCTGCCAATTATTGACACGCCTCTGGACAGTCGGAAACGACGCCATCATCGCAATGATATTCGCCCCCATAAGCGTGCAGCCGAGCATTTCGACCTCCTTGATGCCAAACTTGCGCCCGGTAACGTCGCCAATCATCTGCGTCGTTCGGAAAACCTGATCCGCATACTCGCTCGTGGTCGCCAGTACACCGCTCGGTGCAGGAGATGCCATCGACTTGTGCCCGCTCCCAACTACAAAATCGACGCCTAATTGCTTACCATCGACTGGCTTAATGCCGACGGTATATGCGCCGTTGTACAGGATGGGGATATCATACTGGTGCGCTGCCCTAGCTGCGCTCGCAATATCATGCTCATTTGCGAAGGAGTAGTCGAAGTGATCGAGCATGACCAGCGCGGGCTTCTTACCTTTTTCGCGGGTCACATCCTCTATCTTCTGTGCGACGGCATCACCAGTGACGACGTTTTTTTCATTCAGCGGTATCTCGTTAACGACTGCATTAGCATTCTCTACTGCCAAGAACTCAGTATAGTGTGCGAGGGCGGAAACCAAAACCGTATCGCCCTTTTCCGCAAGCGCAAGGCAGACTGCCTGAAAAGCACGGCGCGCCCCCGGCGTGACGCGAGCTTCTTCCATGTGGAGGAACTCAGCGAGATCGTTGTGGAACTCTGCGATGTTTGGCTTGGTGATTTTATCGAGCCTAAAGGGCTTGCGGCACTGGTCACACGTCGAGTAACCGTCGCCATAGGCGATGAGCGCCTTCATCGCATCTCCGGTCAAACGGCCTGCTGCTTGGATCGGCTGAATGTTGATGTAGTCTTCTTCAACCTCTCGAACCGGTATGTTATTTGCGATCTTCACTGTCAAGAGCCCCCTCTAATAACGATAGTGCTTCTCTAACGCGAGCAATTGCGCTATGCGCCTGATTTTGCTGCTCCTCGTTTAGCTTATGAATGGGCACCGTTTCCCTTAGCAGTACCCGTAAATCCGTTAGCGCGAATAATGCGTCAAAAAGGGCGTCTACTTCCTTACTCATGCTTATACCCCCTCACTTGTTTCTTTCCGTAGAATCATCTGTGTTGCAGCTTCCTAGGTCTACTGTATATTGTATAGATTATTTAACATTCATAAAAGGACAAAATGTGCCGGTAACCGCACGCTGATCATAAGTGGCGCGATATCGTCATGCAAGAGTAGATTATTAACAAACGAGAGACTAGCTCTGCTCGATCTAAAACAGTCGAAGTGGGGGCCTAAGAAATTAAACTTCTTCTAATCCACGCTGACAAGATCAGCTACAAGGTGACTCAAAGAACCAAGGTAGCTGAGGACATAGAATCGACAGAGGATAGCATGGAAGATTGTCTTGTTGTCTTTGCAAGCATAGAAAAGCTAGACGAGCTTAACGCCGCCGGTGTAACCACCGCGGCAACCAACAGCATCGTGGATGTGCTTGGCAAGCTCAAGGAAGATCGCATAATGCTCTTCCCGTTTGCTCACTTAACGAGCACGTTGAGCACGCCACAGGTAGCGCTGGAGATACTCCTGTCGCTTGAAGACGGGTTACGAAAGGACGGTTTTACCGTAAAAAGGGCACCTTTTGGATGGAACAAGAAGTTTGAGATCAAGAGCAAAGGGCATCCGCTAGCAGTTCTTTCGAAAGTCATTTGCCCTTACAGCAAGACGGAGTGCGACTTATTGTGTCCATATTGTACGAATCCAATCAAGATTACAGACCTTAGCGCGGAAGCACAGCCGCTTTCCGGGAGATGATAAGGGCGTACGTGCCGCGAGAAGTTTCAGCTGCGTCCACAATCCGAAGCGAAGAACAAAAAGTCTAGCGGGTGCGATAATTTATGAAGCCTAACGCGCTGCTCGCTGCGTATCCTCTACCCTTCCTCCACGAATGCCCCTTGAACAATAACTTTCAAGCGCTCAATGATCTCAATTGCTTGTTCCGTGGATTGGACGCGATGAACATCAAACCGGCCGTTTCTGTATAACGTTATATCGCAATCGTCA